>Ga0209381_1000318_pt1 | contig 130398 bp, 103 predicted proteins | sample DewCreD2012metaG_FD_184111 | JGI IMG/M metagenome (GOLD analysis project Ga0209381, IMG submission 184111) | Hot spring sediment bacterial and archeal communities from British Columbia, Canada, to study Microbial Dark Matter (Phase II) - Dewar... ...
CTTTTTCCCTGCATCCAATCCACAGTACATCATGACCGGCCACCTCCGTTTGGTTGTTTACAGCCAATAACCTCCGACGTGCATTGTACGTCGCTGGAGGGGCCGGTCGCTTTATCCCATCACCCACCCCGGATTTCCTGGATTTCTCCGGTCTTTACCCTATTAGGAAGGTTTTTCCGGTGTTTTCTCGGGATACTGGCACGGGGTCTCTTTCCCCGTGAACCCCCGGGAAAGAATCCCGAGAAAACCGCTAATAATAGAGGGAAAAAGCGCAGAACAGGAGGAAGCAGGGGAAGGAAAATTCCGCCTGGCCACCGAGGTTTTCCTTGGTTGAAGGTTCTTTCCGTGCCTTTCCCTTATTAAGCAGGTTTTTCCTGGTCTTTCTTCGGGTTCTTTCCTGGGGGGGGTCCAAGGGGGCTTGCCCCCTTGCCATGATTTTATCTTTCCGTTCTCCCCCCAGAACTGGGGGGATGGGGGGGCTTCTCTCCAATGGGGCTTTCCCCCTTGCCAAGGGCTTTTCAAATCCTCAAGGCCCCTTGGGAAGCGGTTCGAACATGAACTTCCCATCGGCGAGATCGGTCAGGCGCTTTCGCACCCGTTCCGCGTCATCGGCGGCCAGCCCCGCGGCCAGCGCCTTGCGATAGGAGAGTTCGGCCTCCTGCCGGTTGTGGACGTCGTAATTCACGTCGCCGAGCAGCAGCCAGATGCGCGCCTCGGCCGGCGCCAGGGCGGCGGCCTTGCGCAGCGCGCGGATGGAGAGATCCCAGTGGCGCAGTTCGCGATACAGCCGGCCCATCTCGAAATAACACTCGGCGCAGTCCGGGTCAACGGATACGGCGATCTGGAATTCCTGCGCGGCCATGACGGTGTTGCCGAGCTTCCAATAGTTGCGCGCCAGCTTCATGTGAGGGCCGGGGTCGCGGGGGGCATCGCGGCTGTCGTTGCGCAGGGACTGCACCTCGTCTTCCAGCACCGCGGCTTCTTCTTCCAGGTCCGACGGGTGATGCAGAAGATACGCCCGCAGCACCGGGCCCTGCGGCTCGTGGGCCTTTGGCAAGCGAACTTCGAACACCCGGCTCCGGGAGTGCCAGGACACCCGGACCCCGTCGCCGTCCGGCCGCGAGCGCACCCGCTGATTCTCGAACGTGAACGGCGGGCCCGCGTCCTCGCCGACTTCCAGGATCGACCCGCGCCGCACTTGGACCTCGGCCTCGCGGCCGGCGGGATCGCGGTAGCGCGCCGAGCAGGCATCGTCGGAGCCGCCCGGCTCGATCGCCGCCAGACGAAAGGGTCCCAGATCCTGGCGGAGACAGGGAGACTCTCTCGCCCGGTCTCGACACCCCGCCATCAACAAGAGACTCGCGATGACCGCCCACCGCTCTTTCATGGCGCCTGGGACCACCCGCGCATCCGGGGGTTCCGCCCGTTCAGGGCGTTCCAGCGGGCGTGGGGGCCGGTGCCAGCGGCTGTGGCGGAAGGACGGGCAATGGGGCCTCGGGGGACCGCGGCTCGGGAGCGGGCTGGGCCTTGGCCGCCTCGATCACCTCCAGGAGCCGTTGCACCTTGCGCGACCAGTCGGCGGCATCGGCGAAGCGGCCCGAGCCGTAGGTGCGGGCGCGCTCGAACTTGCGCCGAGTGTCCTCGAGGAGCTTTTCCACCTGGAGATACACCCTCTTGGCCTCGACGTAGTCCACGTCCGCGGTGAGTCGCTGGATGTGTTGCACCTGGGCCACGTCCAGCCCCTGGAGCTTCTCCGCGCGCTTGAGGTAGCCCTTGCCTTTCTGGAAGGTCTCCTCGTCCTCCACGAACACCCGCTCTTCGACCAGCTTGATGAGCAATGCCGCCAGCTCGCGGTTGAGCGAGGGCAGATCGTCGAACTCGCGGTTTTCGGCGCGAAAATCGCGCGGCAGTTCCAGCGGCGCGTACAGGGCCGCTTGCTCGGGGTCCTCCGGACGGTAACGGGTGCTGCCCCAGGGAAAAAAGATGCCTGCGCGTACCGTCACCTGCCCGCTCTCGACCGTCAGGTAGAACTTCTTCGAGTGCAGCAGCGAAAGCAGATAGACGATGACGGCCAGCAGGAACAGAATCACGATCCCCGTGACCAGCACGCGGTTCGAGCGCCGGCGGCGCGGGGCGGCCTCCATCACCGGGGCATCGGGTTCGCTCATGCCTCACCTCCAGGGACCGAACGGCGTTCCCCCTCTATAGCCGCCGCCCGGGGGAATTGCAAATCGACGGCTTGTTCTCAAGGTCCCGGCGGCGGGTCGAGCACGCCGATGAAGGGCAGATTGCGGTGCCGGCCCTGGTAGTCGAGACCGTAGCCGACCACGAACACGTCCGGAACGGTGAACCCCAGGTAGTCGATGGGCGTCTGCACGCGGGCGCGGCTGGGCTTGTGCAGCAGGGTGCACACCTTGAGGCTGGCCGGTTTGCGCGTGGCCAGGTTGTCGAGCAGGTAGCGCATGGTGAGCCCGGTGTCGACGATGTCCTCCACCACCAGCACGTCCTTGCCGTTGCAGGGCTGGGTGAGATCCGAGGTGATGCGGATGACGCCCGAAGTCGTGGTGCGGTCGCCGTAGGAGCTGATCCCCAGAAAATCCACCGTGAGGGGGAGGCGAATCGCCCGGCACAGATCGGCCAGGAACAAGAAGCTCCCCTTCAGCACGGCCACCAGGTTGAGGTTTCGCGCCTGGTAGTCGCGGGTGATCTGCTCGCCCAGCTCGCGCACCCGAGCCCGGATCTGCTCCTCGCTGATGATCGTCCGAATGCCGGTGTCCACGGCGTCTCTCAATGCTCGGCGTTGTTGAGAAATTCGCCCAGGCCGCCGAGACCCGGCACGATGTATCCGTGTTCGTTGAGCCCGAACTCCTCGCCGGGACGCGTTCCGGGCAGCGATTGCAGGGCGCGTTCGCTGCTGCGGCCCCGGTCCAACCGCGCGGCGTACACCACCACGTCGGGATGCTCGTCGCGCATGCGGCGCAGAAACTCCGGCGTCACCACCAGGTTGATCACGATGATCTTGGCGATGCCATCCCCGCCCGGCTGGCCGCGCACGAAACGGATGCCGAGATCCAGGGAGCCGCCGGTGGCGCCCATCGGGTCGGGAAAGATCACGATGCGTCCCTCGTAGGAGCCTCCCACCTTGGCCCCGGACACCGCCGCTCCCCTCACCCGCCCGCGCCGGTCCACCTTGCGCTCCGCCATGAGGAAGTCCTGGCGCACGTTGCGCTCGCCCAGTAAAAGCCCCATCTCCTCGAAGCACACCTGGGACGACAGCAGGCCGGCCCGGGCCACGCCGATGGTGACCGCCCGGGTCTCGGGGTCGATGACCTCGCCGGACCACACCGCGTCGGGAGCGGAGCGCGCCATGCGGGTGAGCACCGACACCGAGGTCCGGGGGAATTCGGCCGCCATCACCACATGGATCAGAGAGCGGTAGATGGCGCACAGCAATTGCCCGCCCTCGATGCCGCGGGTGTCGGGCAGCGAGAGCTTGAGCACCCGCGACACCAGCACCGGGTCGGAGAGCACGTGGATGTTCTTTCCGTAGCGGTGCGGGATCTGCTGCGGCCGGTAGACAAGGCGACGATAGCTGCGATCGGGCATGGATCTACTCCCGGGGTTCCGCCGGGCGGTCGGGTTCCGGCCGGAAGCAGCGGCGGCACCGCGCCTCGTAAGCATCCTGGGCGCCCACCTGGATGCGGTCGCCGCCGGGTCGGATCCGCTGCGAGCGATTGGCCGGGTTGCCGCACTGGACGCAGATGGCCAGGTTCTTGGTGATGTATTCGGCGACCGCCAGCAGCGCCGGCATCGGCTCGAACGGCCGCCCCAGGTAATCCTGGTCCAGGCCGGCCACGATCACCCGCAGGCCGCGGTTGGCCAGCGTCTCGCACACCTCGACCAGATCGGCGCCGAAGAACTGCGCCTCGTCTACGCCCACCACCTGCACGTCCGGGGCGAGCTTCTCCAGCATCTCCCGGGCGCTCCCGATGGGGATGGACTCCATGCGCTGGTCGCTGTGGCTGACGATCTGCTCCGGGTGGTAGCGGTCGTCGATGCGCGGCTTGAAGATGAGCACCTTCTGGCGGGCGATCTGGGCCCGGCGCAAGCGGCGAATGAGCTCCTCGGTCTTGCCGGAGAACATCGAGCCGCAGATGACCTCGATCCATCCCGTGCCCTGGGGCAGCGCTTGCATGAACGCCTCTCCTGGCATTGGATTGTTGCCACAACCGCCGCAGACGGTATCCGCAAGACCGGCTCAAGTCAAATGGCGCCGGAGGCCGGCGCGGGAGAATCAGAGGTCGAAGGACACGCCGAACGCCCCCTGGAGTTCCCAGTCCGAGTCGACCAGGAACTTGGCCTCCGAGTTCAACGGGATGGACACCTTGAGCATGGGCGAGAGCCGGCCGAACCGGAAGCGGCAGCCGAGATCGAGCCAGAACAGGTTTTGGTTGCCGAACAGGTAGAAATCCGGTTTCCCGCCGCAGATCCGGCGGACACTCCGGAAAGATGCCATCGCATCTCTCAGATCGCAGGAATCCGCGGCGGTCTGCGCGAATGCGTCATACCCCGGGCCTTGTCCGGAAGAGCGCGGGTTCGGGCCTCGACGCCCGCCCCGCGCCCCCGCCCAGGCTCATGGTGCGAGAAAGGCTACCGGCGCCGGATGGACCCGAGCCACGCCAGGCCGAGGAGCATCAGCAGTCCCGCTCCGCCGCCGGAGGAAGTCCCGGTGCCGCAACCGCAGCCGCCGCCGCTGGTTTCCTCCTTGGGGCAGGCGATCTGATCCTGCCCGTCGGTGAGGCCGTCGCAATTGTTGTCGAGCTGGTCTCCGCAGATCTCGGTCGTGTTCGGGTGCACGCCCTGCCGATCGTCGTCGCAGTCGTTTCCGCACGGCGGCCGGCCGTAGCCGTCGCCGTCGTCGTCGGGGCAGACGCAGTTCTTGGCCCGGCATTCCTGGCCGTTGCCGCAGGCGATGCCGCAGCGGCCGCAGTTGGCCTCGTCGCCGGTGAGGTCCGCCTCGCAGCCGTTGGCGTCCTGCGTGTCGCAATCGCCGAAATCGGTCTCGCAGCGCGTGATCACGCAGGCGGCGTTGTCGCAGGCGGCCACCGCGTGGGGCAGGGCGCAGGCCGTGCCGCAAGCGCCGCAGTTCTGGGCGTCGCTGCGAATGTCCACCTCGCAGCCGTCCTGGGCTTCAGCGTTGCAGTCGGCGTATCCGTCGTCGCAGCTTCCCACCACGCACTGGCCCAGGTGGCAGGCGGCGGTGGCGTGCGAGAGCCTGCAGATGACCCCGCAGGCGCCGCAGTTCTGCGCGTCCTCGCCGGTGTGGGTCTCGCAGCCGTCGGCCAGGGCGTGGTTGCAGTCGGTGAAGCCCTCGTCGCAAGCGCCGATGCCGCAGTAACCACCCACGCAGCTCGGGGTGGCGTTGGCCGCTTCGCAGCGCTTGCCGCAGCTACCGCAGTTTTCGGGGTCGGTGCGATAGTTGCTCTCGCAGCCGTCCGCCGGATCGTTGTTGCAGTTGTTGAACCCGCCGGTGCAGCGATCCAGCTGGCACTGCCCACCCACACACAGCGCCGAAGCGTTGGCGAACTGGCAGGCGTTTCCGCACTGGCCGCAGTTTTGCGGATCCGAGCCGATGAGGGACTCGCAGCCGTTGAAGCCGACCCCGTCGCAGTTGCCGTAACCCGAGGCGCAGGAGTCGATGGCGCAGTCCACGCCCTCGCAATGAGCGGTGGCGTGGGGCAGGTTGTTGCAGGTGCGGTTGCAGGCGCCGCAGTTCTGCGGATCGTCCACCACGGGCTGCTCGCAGCCGTTGGCGGGCAGATTGTCGCAGTTGCCCCAACCCACGTCGCAGCTCGCCACCCGGCACTGGCCGGCCGAGCACCCGGCGGTGGCGTGATCGAGGGTGCACACCGAGCCGCAGGCGCCGCAGTTTTGCGGATCGGCGCTCACCTGGATCTCGCAACCGTCGGCCGGTACGCCGTTGCAGTTGGCGTAGCCCACCGCGCAGTTGCCCAACTCGCAGGTGCCGTGGTTGCATACGCCTGAAGCGTGGTCGTAGGCGCAGGCGTTGCCGCAGGCGTTGCAGTGCTGGGGGCTCGAGGTGAGGTCGGTCTCACAGCCGTTGGTGGCCACACCGTCGCAGTCGCCCCACCCGGCGAGGCAGTTCGAGCCGGGCTGGCAGTTGCCGTCCACGCACTGGCTGTCCATGTGCGGGTAGCCGCACACCGTCCCGCAGCCGCCGCAGTTGTTCACGTCGCTCTGGACCGAGGATTCGCAGCCGTTCGCCGGCAGGGCGTCGCAGTCGCCGTAGCCGCTCTCGCACGAGCCGGTGCAGGCGCGCACCACGTCCACGGTGAAACCGTCATTGGCGACCGAGCCGTCGCTGGTCAAGTTGATCTTCACCACCGAGCCGGGGATGTTCGGCGACCAGAAGGGCTCGTACTGGCCGCTGTAGGTGGCGATGACGTTGTCGTTCCCGTCCAAAAGCTTCACAAAGTCCCAGTTGCGCTCGACGTAAAGAAGCGAAAAGTGCACCGACATCACGCTGGCGCCGGCGCGGGTGATGGTCCAGGTGTTGTTGTAGTTGTGAGGATAGGGGTGCGGCGACTGGACGTTCTCGGCGCTGTCCTGGCAGGTGGAGGGGTAGCATACGCTGTCGATGCAGGAGTGGCCGGTGGCGTGCGGCAGGTTGCACACGTTGCCGCAGGCGCCGCAGTTCTGCACGTCGGTGGTGACGTCTTTTTCGCAGCCGTTGGCCACGTTGCCGTCACAGTTGTCCCAGCCCGCCTCGCAGGTGCCCACGGTGCACACCCCGCCGGCGCAGCCGCCGGTGCCGTGGGGCACCGCGCCGCACACCGCGTTGCCGCAGCCACTCTGGCCGCAGTTCTGCGGATCGATGAGCGGGTTGCTCTCGCAGCCGTCGGCGAAGTCGTTGTTGCAGTCGAACCAGCCGCTCTCGCAGCCGGCCACCTGGCACATGCCGGCCACGCACTGGTTGATCGCGTGCGGAGCGGCGCACACGTGCCCGCACCAGCCGCAGTTTTGTACGCTGTTGGCCGTGTTGGTCTCGCAGCCGTCGGGGCCGGTGGAGGGATCGTCGTCACAGTCGCCCAGGCCCGGCGGGCAGCGCCCGGCGTCGCACCAGACGATGGCGTCGGCCACGAAACCGTTGCGGGTCACCGAGCCGTCGGTCGTGAGGCGCAGCTTGATGGTGTTGCCGGTGACCACCGGGGTGCTGAAGGCCCCGAGGTTGCCGGAGTACCGGGCCACCTCCTGATCGGTCGCGTCCAGAACGCGCACGAAGTCGTAGCCCTGTTCGGTGTCGAAGGCGGAGAAGTGCACACCGATCACGATCGCCCCCGGCTGGGTGATGGTCCAGGTGTAGTCGAAGTTGTCCGCGTACGGGTGCGCGCTCTCGACCACTGGGGAAAGCGCCGTCTGGTTCACGGCGGTGATCCGCGCCCGATCGGGGTTGGAGATGAGGCCGGTCGAGTCGGTCACAGTGAGAATGCCCTGGTACTCGCCGCAAACGTCGGCGTCGAAGGTCGGCGCCGGGGCGGTGGTGCTGGAAAGCACGGCGGAGCTGTTGGCCGGGCGGTAGAATTGCCACTCGTGGAAAATGGGATCTCCGTTGGGATCGAAGGAGTGGGAGCCATCCAGGGTGACGTGCGCGCCGGTGGGCACGGTCTTGTTGCCACCGGCCAGCGCCACCGGGGGCAGCGGCACGCCGGAAATGGCCTGGAGGGCCCGCAGGGCGTTCACGCGGCCGCCGCTCACGCATCGGCCTTGCAGATCGGCGATGGGATCCACGGTGCCGATCAGGGTGTTCTTGACCTGGAGCATGTCGAGGTCGGGCCGGATGGAGAGCATCAGCGCGGCAAGACCCGCCACATGCGGAGTGGCCATGGAAGTGCCGGACATCAGATCGTAGCCGCCGCCCGGCCAGATGGTGGACAGGATGTCCTCGCCCGGGGCGCCCACGTCCACGGTCACCAGGCCGTAGTTGGAGAAGGAGGCCTTCTGATCGGTGTGGGTGGTGGCCGCCACCGCGATGATGTTGTCGTAGGGCCAGGAGCTGGGCCAGTGCATGGTGGAGGGGTCGTCGGTGTCCTTGCCGATGCCGTCAGGGTAGCCGTTGCCGGCCGCGGCCACCAGGATGACGCCCATGCTGTTGGCATAGGCAACAGCGTTCTCGAGCGTCTGGCTGTAGTGCTGCACCGTCCACCAGGAGCAACTCATGATGCGGGCGCCGTTGTCCACCGCGTAGTGGATGCTCTCGGCAGCGTCCACGCAGTAGGCCTCCAACTCCTGGTTGCCGATGATGCGCAGGGGCATGATGGTGACGCGCCAGTTGACGCCGACCACGCCCAGGTTGTTGTTGCCCACCGCACCGATGATACCGGAGCAATGGGTGCCGTGGCCGTAGTCGTCCATGGGGTTGTTGTTCTCGTGTTCGAAGTCCCAGCCGCGCACGTCGTCGATGTAGCCGTTGTTGTCGTCGTCGATGCCGTTTCCGGGGATCTCACCGGCGTTGGTCCACATGTTGGCGGCGAGATCGGGGTGGGTGTAATCCACGCCGGTGTCCAGTACCGCAACAACCACGTCGCGCGAGCCGATGGAGATGTCCCAGGCCTCGGGAGCGTCGATGTCGGCGTCGGGCGTCCCGCCGGTCTGGCCGGTGTTGTTCATGCCCCAGGTCTCGGCGTAGCGCGGATCGTTGGGGGTGTTGAGCAGGCGGATTTTCCAGTTGGGCTCGGCGTAAGCCACCCGCGGGTCGCGGGCGATGCGCCGGGCGGCCTCCTCGGGCGTCTCCTTGCCCGACAGGCCCATGCGGTACACGTCGAGCGGCTTTCGGTACTCCACCAGCGAAAGCCCCAGGCTCCTGGCCGCAAGCTCGGCCGACATCCGGTCCACGCCAGCGCGGAACTTCACCACCACCACGCCCGGCTCGTAGGGGATCCAGTTGGGATCGTCCGGGTATTGAATGGGCTCGCGGTGCTCGAAGGCCACCGGTTTCGCCGGCGCCGCCTTCGCCGCGCTCGCGGCCTGCAGCCCGGAGGAGCTTTCGGAAACGTCGGCGCCGCCCTGGCAGGCGGCCGCCAGCATCCCGAGGGCACACACCATGGCCATGAAAATCCCTGACTTCTTCATGAGTTTCTCCTCCTCCACGGTAAGATTGCTCGACCCCTGGACTAACGTCCGCTTCTATCCGGAATCCGCACCATGGGACAAGAAAAATCTTCGGCCTATTTCAGCCGCTCCAGGCTCCGGCAGGCCATCTCGAACTGCAGCCGCTGACACAATCGCTGGTACTCCTCGCGGGCCCTGCCGAGGAGTTCGAGCTTCTCGTACACCTCGGCCCGCCGGCGGCCCATGTCCAGATCCAGCGCCAACCACATCAGGCGCACGGACTGCGCCCGGTCGAGCGCAGCCAGGCGCCGCAGAAGACCCGTTCCTTCCCCCTCGCCGCCCGGGCTGTGAAGAGCGGCCAGGAGTTCCCTGAGTCCGGCATCCGCCGCGGCGACCTGGGGATCGAGGAACGGCTCCGCCGCCTTGCGCAGCCGTTCCAGAACCGCGAGCGCCTGATCGTAGCGTTCCCGGGCCATCCAGACACTCGCCAGTCCCATCCCCCGGGCGCAGAAGAACAGGGCCTGCCCCTCGGTCTGAATCTTGGCTCCGAGCAGTTCGAATCCCTTGGCGCCGAGCCGGTCCCGCTCTTCCTGGGACAACTTGGAGTCGAGCTCGGCAAGCAGCAGGTACTCCTCGCCCGAAGCCTTGTCGCTCTTGGCCAGCGCGTGCAGGCGCCGGACGACGGGAGCGAGTTTCTTTTTCTGGGCGTCGGGGGACAGGCGAACAAAATCCTCCATCTTGATCCCGAGCGCCCGCTCGCGCCAGCGCCATTCCAGATCGGACGAGAGCCGGAAGAAGTGGGCTTTTTCCCGAAGCTCGGCGAACTCGCGCTCCTCCTTCTGGCGCGCGGCCTGCTGCTCGCGCGCCGCCTGCTCCTCGAGCCGACGCGCCTTTTCGCGGTCCTTCTTGGCCAGCTCCTCCTGCCCGGCGTCCTGGTAGCGAAAGGCGCGGTTGCGGTAGTAGACGGACAGTTCGGCCTGGCCGTAGTAGTACCCGCACGGTCGGGAAAGCTCCTCCTCCTTGGCCTCGATGGCCCGGGTGGCGTCGGCGATGGCCTGCTCCTTGCGCCCGGCCTGGGCGTTGAGAATGGCGCGCCGATCGTACAGGTGCGCGCGGGCGATGGAGCCGAGAGCGATGGCCCGATCGATGTCGCGGCGAATCCTCTCGGTGTAGGCTTTTCTTACCTGCGTCTCCTGCTCGGGACCGGCCAGCATGACCTCGACTTCCTTCAGGCCATCGAGCACACCGACGCGCATGGCATAATATTCGGCCTCTCCCTCGGCGAGCGCCACGGCGCGATCGAGCGCGACCAGGGCTTGCTGCAACGATATTTTCTTCTCGCCGAGTTTGGCGAAACAGACATCCTTTTTTTCGGGGCCCTCGTAACACTCGCCCGGCGTGCCGAAGCTGCGGTCGAACAAGAAAAGCGCCCGCTCGGCGTGGGCCGCGGCCAGCTCGGGATCGAACGCAAGCGCCTTGTCCAGCGCGCGCAGTTTCAACTCGCCGTCGAATGAGGTCAAGCCGCGCGCGTATTCCAGCCACAACTCGGCCTGGCGCCGGTCGGCCTGCTTCTTCCTGGCGGCCGCGTCCGGCCGGACGCCCGGGAGCTGGGGATCGCCCTTGAGCCGGGCCAGCAGCCCGTCCACCGCCTCGGCCACCGCGGCTCGTGCGGAATCCGGCCGGTAGGGAGCGCTGCCCGCGGCCAGCAGGCAGCCGCTCTCGGCCGAAAACAGCAAGAGCGAGAGGCGCGCCGCCTTGTCCCTGGACAGCGAGACCTTAAGCAGCGAATTTGCCGACAGCTCCTGCCCCAGCTCGCACTGGAGCCGGTCGTCGAAGCGCGCCTCGAAGGAGCTCTTCTTGATCTTCTCCAGCTCGGCGGCCTCGGCCGCGCCGGCGAGCAGGGTGAGCTTGTCGCGGGCGGCGAGCTGCTCCCGCACCAGATCGACCAGCCCCGCCCCTGCGTTGGAGCCGTCCAGGATGAGCCGCGGGCTCTTCTGAAGGTAAGCCTCGATGGCGCGCTCGGCCTCGTCCACGTGCCCGTGACTGACCAGCAGGTTCCCCTGCCAGCTCCACAAAAAAGCCGCCGGGAGTTTACCGCCCAGGCCGAAGGCCTCGGCGATCTTCCCTTCGCTGTCGCACACCGTCTCGTCCGGCATCCAGCCGGGGTTGACGCACTGGCCCTCCGGGTCGAGGGTGCTGACCACCACCAGGCGCAGGCCGCGGGAGCGGTATTTCTCGTGCAGGGCCTTCCAGCGAGGAACGGCCTTCATGCAGGGCTCGCACCAGGTGGCGTAGAACTCGACCGCGAGCAGCCTCGTCCCCGGCCGGTCCAACCAACCGCGCAAATCCAGGTCTCCCGCCCGAGACGGAATGGCCAGGAACAGCAGAAAAAGAGCCGACAAGACGATCTTCATCGTTGTCATCCTCCTCGACCTTGGCCTAACCTGCCCGAGCCGGCCCGGCGGCGCAAGGCAAAATTTCGGATTTTCGCTGAATAGACAGGGATTTTTTCCGTCTGCTGTTGCCAACAGACACAAGATGATGGTCGATGGAACCCGGTTGGACATTCTCAAGGAGAGGACGATGAATTCCAGGATTCGATGGTTGTGCGGGGTTGCATTGCTTTCACTGGCCGCGGTCGGCGGCTGCTCGGGCGGCGGCAGAGGCCGCCCCTCCCCGAACGTCACGCAGGAGAACCTGTGCCAGCAGGTGGCCGACGTGCTGTGCTACAACATGTTCGAGTGCTGCACCGGCAAGCAGATCGAGGACATCCTGGGCGTGACCATCAGCGTCACCCACGGCGAGTGCCTGCGCGACATGGAGCTCATCTGCGAGGACCAGATCGCGCCGCTGCTCTACGCCGTCGACAAAGGCACGGCGGTGATTCGCGAAAACGAGACCCAGGTCTGCCTGGATGCGATGCTGGTATCGCCGGGCAACTGCTTCCAGGTCGATTTCCAGGTCCCCTGGCAGCAATACTGCCGCGAGGTCTGGTGGTCGGGCCTGCAGAACGCCGGCCAGGACTGCGTGTACGACCTCGAGTGCATGCCGCAGCTCTATTGCGCCGCCGACCGCAAGTGCCGGGCCTACCCCCAATTCAACGAGCTGTGCCCATCCGGGGTGTGCGCCACGGGCCTGTATTGCTCCTACGAGGACGGCCGCTGCAAGGCCAAAAAGGGCGTCAACCAGGAGTGCCGCGACCCGGTGGAGTGTCTGGAAGGCCTGTACTGCGGACTGGACAATTTGCAGAAGCTGGTGTGCCAGGCGCCCCGCAATTTCGGCGAGCCGTGCCGGGCCGATTTCGAGTGCCAGAGCAACTTCTGCATCCCGGGGTTGTGCAGCGACGGCAAGGAGTGCTACCGCAACGAGGACTGCGCCGGGCGCTGCGAGTTCGGCGGCCAGGCATGTGCCAGCGACTACACCTGTCCCGGCAAGTGCCCCAACGGGACCACCACCTGCCAGGACGACTACGATTGCACGGGCATCGGCTCCGGGGTGTGCTTCCACGAACGCTGCATCCGCGGCTGCAACGGCCAGCCGGTGTGCGGGCTCGAGTACCGGGTGATCGACTACTGCACGGACACCGTCGGGTTCTTCATGGAGGACTGAGCGGCGGGAGCCGGAGGCGCCCGGGGTTCATGATGCCGGCGGGGTCGAGCAGCCGGCGCACCGCGTCCACCAGATCGCGAAAGGCGGGGTCGAGACGCGCGCCGTGCGCGTCCCACACCCACTGCGGCGTCTTGTAGGGAAAGAACCCGAGCGAGATGCTCATCTCGGCGAGTTCTCGGTTGGCCGCCTTCACCCGCGCCACCTCCGCCGGATCGGCGCGATCGAAGACGCTGATCCAGCGCAGCACGCCGAAGTGGCCGCCCAGCATGGGCCGGCACACCACCACCGGTGAAAACCCGTGCGCGGCCAGGATCTGGCTGCCGCGCGAGAAGCCTTCGGCGAAGCGGCTGGTCGGGCCGTAGGTGCCCACCCAGCTCAGCCCACCGCCGTTGCCGTCCCGGTCCACCTCCAGCACCCGGTTCATGCGCCGCAGGTCCATCACCAGCCCACCTCGCGCCGGGATGGCCAGCCCGCCCAGGTTGGTGTTGGCCACCACCGGGGTGATGGGCACGCGCTGCTGTGCGCACAGGCGAACCACCGCCTGCACCTCGCCGGCGCTCCCCGGGCACACCACCAGGGCCGGTTCCGCGGGATCGTTCTCGGTCATGTCGCCGGAATAAGCCTGCAGCTTCTCGGGATCCGCGATCACCGCCTCCGGCCCAAGAGCTTCGGCGAGCTGTAGCCGAGCAGGTTCATGCGCTCCGCAGGCGCGAAGACCACCTTCATCTCGTCACCTCGCTCGGCCCGCGGCGCGGAACCAGCGCACGAGAACGTATTCGAAGATCTCGGCGCGATCGGCCTCCCGGAGCACTCGGATATCTGTGCGAATCATGCCTCCTCCCGCATCGAGACTAATCCACGGTCAAATACCCCTGTCAACTCGCCGAGACTGCGGATGTTTTTTCTGGTATGCTTCATCATCGATCCGGAGGTCAAAATGCCCAAACACCGATGTGGAGGTTGGCCGGCGGCGTTTCTATGCTGGCTGGCCGCGGCGGCGTGCGGAGGCGGGGGGGACAGGCCCGAGCGCCAGGTGTTCGCCGAGCGCATCTCGTCCACCGATGAACTCCTGACCGGCCGCATGACCCGCGGCCGCATTGGCGACTACAAGATCTGGAATCGCCACGTCTCCTTCGTGATCGCGGACGTGGGACTGGTGGATGGCTATGGCCGCTACGGTGGGCGCGTGGTGGACGCCGATGTCACCCGCGAGCCGGGAGCGCCGGGGGCGAGCCAGCTCGGCGATCTCTTCTTCGCCTTCAACCAGCGTCTGTTCGAGCCGCGGTCGGTCGAGATCCTCTCCGACGGCTCCGACGGGCGGGCCATTGTGCGCTTTCTGGGCCGGGACGCGCTGTTTGCCTGGCTGGCCTCGTTCCTCGGCGATATTTTTTCGATGGACACCATCGAGTGCGATATCGCCGTCGAATATTCCCTGGGACCGGAGGATCGGGCGCTCCGAATCGACATCGAGCTGCAAAACCGTTCCAACCAGGCGAGGCGCATCGACATGATGGAGGCGGCACTCATCATGGGCGACGGGCTGGAGTCGTTCTTCCCGGGCGCGGGGTTCGACAAGCAGGAGCAATACGGAAAATTTTCCCTGTGGGCGGGCATGGGCGAGCGGGTGTCCTATGGGCTTCTGGGAGAAGGTCCGCTCGAGATGATTTTCACCTACTCAAACATCGCCTTCGGCACTTACCCGCCGCAGGATGTGCCGGGAGCCGGCAAGCTGACGCTGACTCGCCATCTCGCGGTGGCCGAGGGCGGATTGGACCGGGTGCAGGCCATCTTGCGCGATCCGGTCGAACCCTCCGGGACGCTCTCCGGCTCGATCCAGGCCGACCCCGAAGCGCTGGCCGAGGGCATCCGGGTGCACGTGCTGTCCGATGGCGAACCGTTTTCGGTCATCCGGGCCGGAGGGAATGGCTCGTTTTCGGCCGAGCTCCCTCCCGGGCGCTATTCCCTCATCGCCAAAGCGACCGGGCACGCCCCCACGGAAGGCGAGGACGTCGACATCGCGGCCGGCCAGATTTCCGAACGGACATTGACACTCCCCGGAGCGACACGGGTCTCGGTGGAGGTGCGCTCGGGCGGCCAGGCCATCCCGGCCCGGGTGGGATTCTACTCCCTGGAAGGCAAGGCGAAAAACCTCATGGCCGCTTCCTTCGGCGAGGAATCCTACGAGGGCGGCGCAGCGCTCACCCTCTACCTCGCAGACGGCCGGGGACAGGGCGTGCTGCCGCCCGGCCCCTACCGAGCCGTCGCCATGCGCGGTGTCGAGTATGAGATCGAGCGGGAGGAGTTCGAGCTCGGCGCAGAGCCGAAGTCGTTGCGCTTCGATCTGGAAAAGGCGGTGGACACCAGCGGCTGGATGAGCGCCGACTTCCACTTGCACGCCCAGTACAGCCCCGACTCCAGCGTGCTCCCGAACCTGCGGGTGCGGACCGCGATCGCCGCCGGCATGCCGCTGCTGCTGGTCACCGAGCACGACACGGTGCGCGACTTTCGAGCGGCGGTCGAGTCCATCCCGGGGGCTTCCGACTGGATCTTCCCCATCACCGCCAGCGAGATCACCACTTATTACTACGGACACTTCAACGCCTGGCCGCTCACCGAAAAGCCCGACCAGCTCAACCACGGCGGCATCGAGTGGTTCGACACGCCGGCCCCGGAGCTGTTCGCGCGCATGCGCGCCTCCGAGGACCACCCTATCATCATCCAGGTGAACCATCCCCGCGCCGAGTCCATTGGTGGGTATTTCGCCGCTCTGGGGCTGGATATCCAGTCCGGCACATATGAGCGAGCGGACTGGTGGAGCGAGGATTTCGATGCCATCGAAGTGTTCAACGGCGGCTGCGGCAACGGCAACCGCGAGGAGGTGCAAGACTGGTTCGCCTTCCTCAACCGCGGCTACCGGGTCGCGGTGAGCGGCGGCTCGGACTCGCACCAGGAGCGCGTCGGCATCCCGCGGGTGTACCTCCCCTCCCCTCACACGCCGGCCGCGTTCCAGGAGCAGGAGTCGGTGATGGCGGTAAAGAACCTCAAGACCTTCGTCTCCTGCGGCCCCTTCGTGCGCTTTTCCATCGACGGGCACGGGCTCGGAGAGACGGTCACCCTGTCCGGCACGCTCGACATCCGCGTGCGGGTGGAGGCGCCGAGTTGGATGAGCTTTTCCGAGGCGCGCCTGATCCGAAACGGCCAGGTGGCCTGGAGCCAGCCCTACGCCGACTGGACCGGCGGCGCCGGCGCGGTCCGCCTGGACAGGAGCGTCGCGGACATGCCGGGCGCGGACGCCTGGTATGTCCTCGAAGTGAAGGGCTCGGGCACACTACAGGAGCTTGGCGGCGATACGCCCTACGCTATCACCAATCCCATCTTTGTGGACGTGGACGGAAACGGACGCTTCGACCCTCCGCTGCCGAGGTTCTCGGCTCGCTGACAAGCGGCCGCTTCCACATTCCACACCCCGCTACTCAGAACCAGGGGCCAGCCCCTTGCCTTTGTTTTTGCAAGCGTTTTTCTGCCGTCGCCAAATGCTACCACCGAAATTTTTGCGCAATCCCGTCCCGGACTCGGCCCGCTCGCCGGAATTTTTATCTCCAAAGCTTCCGTCAAGCTTCTATTTTGAGATTTTTTAAGTTGCGTGGCTCGTTCGTTGCGGTTTTCGAGCCTTGGTTCCTGATTTTGCGCAGATCTCTCCCGCTCTCTTCGATTCTTTTCTACCCGGGCGGTTCAAGAGACCGTCTGCCCGCTACCCAGAGGCACGCTTGCGCCGCCAGAATCCGGCCTCCACCATTCGCTGCTCCACCCACCACTGCTCGCCGATGTAGTACCAGCTCGTCATCTCCGGCATCCGCGCCCGCCCTCCGTCGATCAACCCGGTCACCATCTCGCGGTAGTATTTCCTTTGCAGCGCGGGGTTCTTCGACAGCCCGAGATAGTCCGGCGCCGGGTCCAGAAGCTCGTCCTTCTCTCCATACGCGTAGAACCGGAACGAGCTCCAGTCGTATAGGTGCGCCGCCTTCACGATCCCCGCCCGCACCGGATTGAGGTCGATGTAACGCATCGTCGCTATCAACCGCCTTCCGGTCTGGATGACCGGCGTGCGCGCCCGGTCCATGAAGGCGTGGCCCTTCCGGCCCAACGCGTCGTTGATCCGCCGGGCCAGGCGAAAGCACACCGCGTGTATGAAGCGCGACAGCTCCCGGGTGGAGTTGAAAGCCACGACAAGGTGAAAGTGCGAGTCGAGAAAACAGTAGGCGAAGATACGGATGGAAAACACCTTCTTGTACATGAGCAACAGGTGCCTCAGGTAGGCCTTGAGCGCCGGGTCCTTGAGGAGAAATTCGCCGTTTGCAAACCGGTGGATGAGGTGCACAACCGCCGGACCTGAGCCGAGTACCTGGCTTCGAGTTGGACGAGCCATGTTTGCCTCGCATGGAAGTGGCGCAGGCATGCTGCGCGAAAAATACGCGTAGAGACAAAAGCGCAGCATCGCGATGCGCAGTCCGAACTTGGTTTTAGCAAGACTCGAGCCAGCGACGGCTGTAGTCACAACATATTGATAAGATTTGTTTTTACAATAATGAAATCATGGAAAATGCCAAAATCCGGACAGACTGATAAAAATCCGGACAATTTCAGACAATAACAATCCAGACAAATGCGCCAAACTCGGGGCTGTCCCCGTGTTTTCCCGTGTTTTGTCAAACTGTTTCAGTGTGTTACGCGAAAAGAGTCATTCGTGCATGATGACCGGGGACGGAAGACCAGCATAGCTTGCAGATGAGGAATCATCATGAGGCTCAGCTCGGAGATCTTTGATAACTAATTGAATATAAATATAAATAAATGGGGCTGGCCCCGATGGTTTCACCTACCGCATCCCCGACGCGCGCATCACCCGATCGATCTCCTTGAGAAAGACTTCATCGGACTTTCCGGCGGCCTCGGCCCGAAGCATCATCTCCGCCGCCTCGCCCTTGCGTCCGGCGTCGCGCGCGATCACAGCCTGGCGCAGCAGGCACCAGAATGCCGGCCAGTCGCTGAGTTCCTGCGACACCCGGAGACACTCCTGATAGAGCGGGCCCGCCTTCTGCGAATCCTTCTTGAGGACGCGGTAGCTCTCGGCCCAGTAGTAGAGGATATCGTTCTGGAAAATCCATTCGATGCGCGGAAACCCATCGCGCAGACCGGCGAAGCGCTCCACCGCGCGGTCCCCGTCTCCCCGTTCAAAATCCATCACTCCCAGAATGTAGCGGCTCCAGAAGGCCGGCCAGTCCGCCTTGTCTCCGGAGATGTCCCAGGCCTTCTGGTGGAATTCCGCCGCCCGATCCGGGTCGTTCTTCTGTGTCCGGTACACCTCTCCGAGAATGTGCAGGATGTCGTTCTGGAGTTGCCAGGCTGAAATTCCTGGCGGATACCAGCGCGTGCGCTCCATCTGGGAGAGCGCTTCCTGGCACAGCTCGATGGCCCGGTCCGCGTTTCCCTGCTGGTAGGCCATCCATCCAAGGACATAGCGGCTCCAGAACGCCGGCCAGTCGGACTTGTCCGCGGAGACGTCCCAGGCCCTCTGGTGAAATTCCGCCGCCAACCTCGCATCCCCTTTCTCATTGCGGTAGGTCTCCCCCAGCATGTGGAGGATGTCGTTCTTGAGCGTCCAGTCCATCCTCTGGGCATGGGCAAGCGACGCCTGGAAAAGTTCGATGGCGCGGTCGGGCTGTTTTTGCTCGTAGGCCAGAACCCCGAGCAGATATTCGCTCCAGAACGCCGGCCAGTCGGACTTGTCCTGCGATATATCGAATGCCTTCTGGTGATATTCGGCCGCTCGAAACTTGTCGCCTTTGTGAATGCGGTAGATCTCGCCCAGCATGTGAAATACGTCGTTCTTGAGATTCCACACCATGTCCGGAGCGTCGACCAGGGACTGCTGCAGCCAGGCGATGGCGCGGTCGGGCTGGGCCTTCTCCAGCGCCAGCAACCCGAGAACGTACTCGCTCCAGTAGGCGGGCCAGTCCGACCGGTCCTGCGACACCTCCACCGCCCGCTGGTGGAATTCCGCGGCCAGGGCGGTATCGCCCAGGTGGAGCCGATACGTCTCGCCCAGCATGTGGAAGACATCGTTCTTGTAGGCCCAGGAGGCGGAGGCCATGAACGAAAGCGCTTGCTCGAACTTCTCGACGGCCGCCGTCGCCCGTCCCTGGTCATAGGCCAGAACCCCGAGCAGGTAGATGCACCAGTAGGCCGGCCACTCCGTCTTGTCCTGCGATACCTGCCCGCAGCGTTCGAACTTCTCGACGGCCCGGGCCGGATCCTTCTTGCGGGTGCGATACAACTCTCCCCACTGGTGGTAGAGGTCGTTCTGCAGCCTCCAGTCGGCGTAGCCCGCCTTCTCCGCCGCGGCGAAGCTCCGTTCGGCGGCGTCGGGGTCGTTCTTCTCCAGGGCGGCCAGCCCCTCTTGATAGTGCTTCGTTGCCGCGGCCGGGTCGGCGGGCGGACCCGCCGCGCCGGCGCCGCGGAGTTTCTTCGCCAAGAACTCCACCCCGGAAAACAACGCGTCCTTGTCGCAGGCGCCCTTGAAGGTGGTGGCTCTCTCGCTCACCGCCTGACGCAGATCGTAGAGCGTGGCCACGATGCCGCAATGCTGGCCCACCTTCATGATGCGCGTGGCCAGGGTCTTCTGGGCGGCCACCTCGCGGCCGATCTCGATCTGGCAGCGTTCGTCGAAACACGGGCGATGGGACTGGCGCTTCTTTTCCTCCAGCGCATTCTGGAGCTGCTCCGGCGGAACCACCCGAAAGGCACCGCCTTCGGCCAGGATGGCTCCGAGATACACGGTGAGATCGGCGCGCTCGCGATCGCTGAGGCGCGCGCCGGGGGCCCGAGTATCCTCGATGTCGAACACCGCCACGATCGTCCCGCCCCCCTCCTCGGCCCGAGCGTCGTGCCACGAAAATCTTGGCATCGCCCAAAGACAGACGACCCCGATCGAGCTCGTCGCAAGCCATCGTCTCCGTCGCATTCTCAGGCACCTCCGGACGGGGCATTATGGACTCAAGACCCGGCGAATGCAAAGCGAGCCGTTCGCCGGGCCCGCTGCGGGATGCAGCGCAGAGTCTTTCCGGCGTCCGGTCAACGGATTTGCATATCGCGAAGGAACGGGGAGCCGCCGGGTCTCAGAAACGCCGGGTTCGGATGTGGCAGGTGGGGGTTTCGTTCCGTTTCTCGAAGTAGTCCTGATGATAGTCTTCGGCGGGCCAGAAGGTCGCCATCGGTTCCAGCCGGGTGGCCACCTTCAGCCCTTTTTCCTCGAGGATGCGAATGAGCTTCTTCGCCGTCGCTTCCTGATCGGGTTCTGCGAGAAATATGGCCGAGCGGTACTGATCCCCGATGTCCGGCCCCTGCCGGTCCACCTGGGTCGGGTCGTGGATCTCGAAGAACAGACGGGCCAGGTTCTCGAATGACGTCTGGCGGCGGTCGAAGAGGACCTCGACCGCTTCGGCGTGGCCGGTGGTGTGCGAACAGACATCGCGATAGCTGGGGCGCTCGGTGCGGCCGCCGATGTATCCGGCGGTGGCCTGCAACACGCCGGGTTCGTTGGCGAAATGATACTCCACCCCCCAGAAGCAGCCGCCGGCGAATACGGCCCGGCCGATCTGCTCCCCGGGCACGAAATCCAGCGATAGCGAATTGACGCAGTGCCGCGTGTCCTTGGGCGTCAGCTTTTCGCCGCCAAAGACGTGGCCCAGGTGGCCACCGCAGCGGGCACAGACGATCTCGGTGCGCCGGCCGTCCGGATCGGGACGGCGCTCCACCGCGCCGCGGATCTCCTCGTCGAACGCCGGCCAGCCGCATCCCGAGTCGAACTTGCTCTCGGAGCGGTACAGCGCGGCGCCGCAACGCTTGCACAGGTACAGCCCTTCCTCGAAGTGCTTGTCGTATTTCCCGCTGAAGGGCGGTTCGGTGCCACGGTGCAGAATGATGCTTTCCTCTTCTGGCGTTAGCGGGTTGGTTGTCACGGAATGTCCTCCTTTGCCGCTGGAGGCGGCCAGTGCCCAAAAACTCACCGACAACAGCCAAACCGTCAACAGAGCTGCGCGGCGCATCGTACCTCGCCCATCTACCCCCGGAAGGGAATGTAGCCATGCCTCAACGCTTGCCAAGAGAGGAGGCGATGAACGCCGCACCCTGCGGCAAGGAACCGGTATGGCACCTGGCCGCTTGGGCTCCCCCGGCGGTCAGACCGGTGGGACTCTCCGATTCAACGGCGCCACACCAGCGCTCGACGCGCCACCGCCGCCGCTTGTGCGCGCAGCAGATCGTCATCCGGACAGAAGCGTGCCGGCTGGGCGGAACACCCGTTCATCAGGCCGGCCGCCGCAATCGCCTGCACGTACCGGAAAAAAGGATGTTCGGGACCCACGTCCACAAAGAGAGGCTGTGCCGGAATGGCGTCCAGATTGAGCCCAAGGCCGCGAGCGAGAAATGCGGCCACCTGCCCACGCTTGGTGGGTGCATCGGGACAAAAGAGCGGCGGGTCTGCCGAGCAACCCGAGGTCAGACCGGCTGCTGCCACCGCCTCAACGTGTGCGAAGAACGGATGATCCGCGGGAACGTCTTCGAAAGTCGCCCGGGCCGGAGGCACGAGCGGCAAGGACAGCAGCCGCACCAGCACTGCGGCCATCTGGCCCCGCAGCAACGGATCGTCGCGTCCGAAGCGGCCGTCCCCGTACCCCCGCATGATATTCCGCACCGCCGCCAGTTGGACATCTCCCCAAAACGCGTCGCCGCGCGGCACGTCGCTGAAGGGAGACACCCACAACTCGACGCCGGCGTTCACCAGGTCGTTCTGGACCAGGATGGCGGGAACACGTCGGGGCGGCACACCGAGTCGCACCGACCAGGCCGCCAACGAACCCACCGCCTGGCCAATCAACATGGCCGGTGGCTGCAGCCGGGTAGCGCCGTTGACCAACCGGGTCTGAGAGAAATTTTTTTCTGCCGGCAAGAATCCGTCCAGCGTCCGGGGAATGAGCGCTTCGACGGGCACCTGGAAACGCCCGGCGGGCGACACGTCCGCGAGGGACTCGAATTCGCTCTCCAGATAATTGTCCCGCCGGCAGTTGTGCAGATCGTTGATGTACCCCCCCAGCGCAATCGCCGTCTCGAACAGGGTGCGCGCCACCGGCGGATCGCCTTGCCGGTAGATATCCCGCGCACTCAGAGTATGCAGGCCGATCAGGCGCCGGCTTTCCCGGACATACGGGAACGGCGGAAAGTGCCGCTCGAGCGCCTTGAACGCCTCCGGTATTTCCGGACAGAGGTTCTCCTCCCGGTTGTACGGCGTGTCGAATCCCTCGTCGTCGGCGATCGACCACAGCGGCTCGTCGAGATCGTGTTGCATGTAGTGGATGAACTGCAGGGTGCGCAGCTTGGCCAGGCAGTTCTGCTCGCGGCGAAACGCAGGATCTTCGATGTAACGCACGGAGAGCACCGGATTGCCCTCGGGGGGCGGATGGTAGGCGGCGTGCGCCGGGAAGTCGTTGGCGAAGTTCAAGGCCGTCTTGGTGAGGAAGAGGGCGCGCTCCCGGCTGCCGGCGTCGGCGTCTTGCGGGTTCGAACTGTCGGGCAGCCCGCGGTAGGCGTTGTGGGTGATGAAATCGACCGGGTAGCTGCCGTTGAACCAGCGAGCTCCATCCGCGGTCACGATTCGCGCGAAATACGGCCTTTCCTCGTCCGTGCCCGGCGGCGGGTTTTCGACGAACAGGCCGGCGGGAACGCCGGCGGGATACTTCTTGACCACCGCGGCATAGGTGATGTCCTGAACGCAGGCATCGAGATCGATGTCGTCGCCTTCCGAATTGCCCACGCGGTAGGCGGCCTTGGCCAAGGGGATCACGTCCCCATATTCCGTCGCATCGACCACCACCTGCGCCAGTAGCATCTTGCCGCTCTGGGTCTGGACTCCCTTGACCGTCTCACCGTCTCGAATGACCGAGACCACCCGCTCACGCAGCATCAGTTCCAATGCTCCGTCCCCGGAACCCACGGCATCCTGGAAGAGCCCCAGCAGGGCGGCCTGTCCGACGGAGGGCTCGAAGCAGTGGGTCGCCTTGGAGAAGTAACAGGTGCCCATGGACTTTCCCAGAGAGTCGTAGTGTCGGCGGATGCGTTGGATCCATTCTTTGTAGATGCCCGAGTCCCGCTCCCGGGCCACGCTCTCGTCCATGGTGGAGACGGCCACCGCCTGCCCCCCAACCCAGTCGCTTTCTTCGAGGAGGGCCACCCGCATCCCCATGCGGGCCGCCTGGATGGCGGCGCCGGAGCCGCCCATGCCAGCGCCCACGATCACGACGTCGTAGGTCTGGGTGGAGGACGGCAAACAGCGGCCGTTCTGGCAAGTAAATCCGCCCGCACAATCGCCGCAACTGCGGCCGCACGCCGGATCCGGACCACACTCGCGGTCCTGACAGGTCGGCTCGCACCTCGTGTCTTGCGCGCACCCGGTCCCGCCAATCACCAGCAGGGCCAGGAGCAACCACCACCGGCTCGCACATCGCTGTCTCTCGATCCTCATCGAAATCACCTCGGCAAAACAGCTGTGAACTTCGACCATTGCCTTGGGAGGCAAATCTCTCACAAGAGGTCATCGAAAATCCACTCGAAAAAATTCCCCGGCTCGGCCGCCATTCCCTCCCTTGGGGCAATTGAAATCGGCGCCGACGGCTGGTAGCATTTGCCCCCGAAAAAAACGATGATCGCCACGCTGCAAATCGATCCCTCCCTGGACCCTCCGCCGGCGCGTCTGGCGCTCATCTTCGGTGCAGGCCTTCCATCGTGCCAGAGCGCACCCGCGCTGCCGCAGTGGGCGAGCGAGGCCGCGGAGCGGGTTCGCGCGGCGGGAGAGGCCGCCTGGCCGGCCCGGCTCAAGGAGCGGGTGCGGGCCATGCTGCGGCACGGCAAGTACCGCCCGGCGGGGCGGGGCAAGCCGGCCAGCGAGTTCCTGCTCCAGGCAGCGTGCGCCGGCGAGTTCCCCAACCTGCCGCCGCCGGTGCTGGTCAACAACGTGGTGAGCCTCGAGTCGGGCTATCCCGGCAGCCTCTTCGACGCGGCGCGCACCGGCCATGAACTGCTGCTGCGCCGCGGGCGGGCGGGCGAGAGCTATGTCTTCAACACCTCCGGCCAGGCCATCGATCTGACGGACCTCTTGCTGGTGTGCCGGCGCGCGGGCGGCGCCTGGGTGCCATGCGGCAACCCGGTGAAGGACGCCCAGGAGACCAAGGTTCATGCCGGCACCCGGGATGTGCTGGCGGTGTTGTTCGCACCAGCGGACGAGCGGGCGGAGCGGCTGGCCCGTTTCGCCGAGCGCTTCGTCGAACTGCTCACCGTCCGCTGCGGCGCTACCCGGGCGGGGTGCGTACTGGTTCCCTCGGGAGAGAGACCATGACCTCGAACACGGACGACTCGGCCGGAGCCGATCTGCCCATCGGCGAACGGCTGCGATTGGCCATCTCGGCCATGGAATACAACCAGTCCTTCGTGACCTTCGCCGACGGCAAGGCCAACGCGCTCTTGCTGGTCAACTCCATCTTCCTGGCCACCGCCGCCGGCCGTCTGGGACAATCCATCGCCGCCGCACTGGTGGCGGCCACCGCCGGACTGGCCATCCTGTTGTCGCTCTCCGTGGTGTACGCCCGGCTGCCGGGCCAGATGAAGCGCGACCGGGCCAAGATCTTCTTCTGGGGGCATGTCTGCCAGAGGCGCAGCAAGGCGGAATACGCCGCCGATCTCGCCTCGGCACGCCCCGAGGAGATCCTGGAAAGCCTCGCCCGGCAGGTGTTCGAGCTGGCCCTTGTGGTGCAGCGCAAGTTCAAGGCCTACCAGGCGGCCCAGTTCATGACCTTTCTTTCGGCCGCCTCCTGGGTGCTCTACCTGATCGGCCCTCCGCTTCACTTGTGGAACTGAAGCTCGGCCTGCGGCAGCGGCCGGGCCAGCTCGGCGCCTTCCCGCCGCGCCGAGTTCACCGCGTCCGATACCCGGTGGCCGTCCATCTCGCCGGCCGGAAAGGGCCGCAGCAGCGCCAGCAAGCGCTCGGGATGATCTTCGGCCGAAAGCCACACGGATCGCGCCTCGTCGCCCAGAATGACCGGCATGCGATCGTGGATCGGAGAGACGAGCGGGTTGGGCGCGCAGGTGACGATGGCCATCGTTCCATCCAGCTCGCGCTCCTCGCCGGACCCCGGCGTGTAGATGCCCGCGAAGACGAACGGCCGCCGATCGCGCCGAAAGAAAAACCATGCCTGCCGTCGCGCGCCCTGCCGCTGCCACTCGTAGAACCCGTCCGCGGGCACCAGACACCGGTAGCGGCGCAACGGCTTATAAAAGGCGCGCCGCACGGCGAGCGTTTCGGCCCGGGCGTTGATGAATCCTCGAAGGTTCTTGTCGCCCTTTTGCCAGGGCGGGACCAGTCCCCAGCGCATCCGAACGCAGCGTTGTTGCCGATGCTGGGCCACCACCGGCACCGTCTGGGTCGGCGCGATGTTGTAGCGGGCCTGGGCGTGAACACTGGCGTCCTCGAGACCGAGCTGCCGCGCCAGGTCCTCTCCGACCGTGATCAGAGCGTAGCGGCCGCACATGGGCCCTCCCCGGCCGGCGGCGCCGGCGGCGCGGGCGGACGAAAGCGCAGAAAGGGCAGCCTCCGGTTGAGAAAACGCAGCGGGCCGTGCTCGTCCATCCAGACGGCGTATGCCCGGTACGCCGGATCCTGCCCCAGGTGGCGCTCCTCGGTTCGCGCTCGCAGGAGGTAGATTCCGTTGACGAGTAGCAGGAGCAGCGATCGCCGCAGCGCGTCCTCGACGCCGGCGCTGGACAGGAACGGCACCGACACCAGCCACCAGGAGAGATTCTTGGAAAGGTAGGCCGGGTGGCGGGAGATGCGGTACGGGCCGTTCGTGAGTATCCCCCGGTGAGTCAAATTGGAAAAGCGCAGCCCGAAGGTCAGCGTCGACCAGGCATAGACGACCAGGCAGACGCAAATCGCGGCGCACCAGATCCAGCCGAGCGCGCCGTGCCCGACCCAGGCCTCCCAGTTGTCTCCGTGATAGGCGAAGTAGGGCCGCTCCAAGCCGTCCCACAGGGGCCGGTAGCAGATCAGCGTAACCATCCAGCCGAGCAGCGTCGCGTCGACCGAGCGGATGTGGGTATCCAACAACCGGAAAGAAAACAGGTACCCGGAAACGGTAAAGATCAGGTCCACCGCCAAGGAGAGCAGGGTCACCACCCGCACCACCTCGCCGCTGCTGAAGCGTGCCGGATTCAGCTCGCGCACATCGGAGAGAACGTTGCACAGATACACGAACATGATGGGCGTGAAGAAGCCTTTCACCGCCCAACCGAGCACGTGCAGGCGCAGCGCTTCCCGATCGAGGCGGGCGCTACGCCCCAACAAGAGGAGTCCCATCTGGAAAAATCCGTCCTCCGGCTGCCGCAGCCTCCCGTCCAGGAGAAAGATCCCTCCGGCCACCATCACCAGCAGCGGCCCGCCCACCAGGCGCACCGCCATGGCCGCTGGTTGGTAGAACCCGCTATGGTACTCCGGGATGAGCCAGTAGAGCAGCGCCAGACCTCCCAGGGTTCCCGCCAGCCCGAGCCACTTCACCGCCACCCGGGCCAGATTCGGGGAGCGGGGCCGCTCCAGTTCGAGCCCGGCCGACTCGCGCCGGTGGACGCCGAGCCGCCACAAGTCCAGCGCGCCGATGGTGACCGCCAGGATGCACAGCACGAGCAGCGCAAGATGCAGCGTCGGCTGGCTCGATGACGACAGCGCGGCGAACGCCGCCCCTGCCGCGAACAGCCCCGCCAGATTGTGCAGGCTGCAGGTGACGGATCGAGGAGGCAATGGGGCCCGCTCGGAAGGCATGGCGCATTCTCAACCGGCCGAGTCCACGATCAACCGCACCAGATACAGCAGCGAGTCGGCGAAGCGCTCGTCCTTGACGACGAAGCCGCGAAAGTTTTGCTGGACGAATCCCTCCATTTCGAGCAGCGAGGCCATCTCGTCCAGAGAGGCCTGGATGGCCGCCGGATCCCGCGCGGAGTAGACCACGAAGGGCACCTTGCGCAGCTCGGGGTAGGCCAGCGCCAGACTGAGGCCCAACTGGGTGCCGGTCATGGCCATGCCCGTGTGCGTGCCGCTCTTGTCCTCGCGGCTGCGCCCGAGGTTCTCGTAGAGTTCGATGTCCAGGATGATGAGCGCCAGGTTGGAAATGAACGCCGGGTCCGCCTTCGCCTTCCTCTCCAAGTCCTCGGCGCCCGCGGCGGCTCGCACCTCGTAACCCGCCTCGGTCAGAAGCGCCACGGTTGCCGTCCTCGACAATCGGTCGTCTTCCACGAGCAATATCGCCGCTCGGCTCATCGAAGATCATCTCCTCGGTTCGCACCCTTGCGCGCTCGGCGTCTCCGGCCGGCCCCGCGCCGGCTCGTGCTCTTTTTCTCTCGCTCGAGATATCGGTACAGCGTGGCCCGCCCCACGCCCAGCATCCGGGCCGCGGCCTTGCGATTGCCCCCGCTCTTTTGCAGCGCCTCCTCGACCCGCTGGCGGGACAACTTGAAGCGCCCCGCCGGCCGTTCGGCCTCGGAGCGAAGCGGCAGGGGCAGGTTCTCCGGCTCGATGAGCCCGCCCGCGGCGCGGATGGAAGCGTACTGCAACACGTTGATGAGCTCGCGCACGTTGCCAGGCCAGGGATAGGCCAGCAGGTCCTCCAGGGCTTGGCCGGACAGCCGCAGATGCTCCCGCCCCGTCTCCTTGCGGATCTCGGACAGGATCTGCTCCACCAGCATCGGCAAATCCTCCCGGCGGTCGCGCAAGGGCGGCAGGTGGATCGGCACCACCGCCAGACGGTAGAAGAGATCCTCGCGGAACTTGCCCTCCCGGACCAGCGCCGACAGATCGCGATTGGTGGCGGCGATGACCCGCACGTCCGCGTGCCGGCTTTCCTCCCCGCCCACGGGCTCGAAGCGCTTTTCCTGGAGCACGCGAAGGAGCTTCACCTGGAAGGCCGGGCTCAGCTCGCCCACCTCGTCCAGAAACAGCGTGCCTCCGTGGGCCAGGTCGAATCGACCCTTCTTGTCTCGCACCGCGCCGGTGAAGGCCCCGCGCACGTGCCCGAACAGCTCGGATTCGAGGATGGACTCGGGCAGGGCGCCGCAATTGATGGGGACGAAGGGGCCGCCGCGCCGCCGGCTTTCCTGATGAATGGCCCGCGCCACCAGCTCCTTTCCGGTGCCGCTCTCGCCGGTGATGAGCACCGGATAGTCGGAGGTGGTGACCTGGCGGATGGTCTGAAAGATCTCGCGCATGGCGGCCGAGCGCCCCACCATGCCGTGGAAGCTGTACTTTTCGCTGAGGCGAAAGCGCAGCTCCATGACCTCGGTGACGTCGCGCATCACCGCCAGCACCGTCGGCGGCCGGCCCGGCTCCGCCGGCAGCGGGGCCATGCGCAGATGCAGCCGCCGGTCCTCGCCGTCTCGGGTGGTGAAGGTCACCACGTCGTCCCGCCGCAGCGAACCCTCCTCCCCCTCCTTGAACGGGCACTGCGAAGAGCAGATGCCGTCCGGGGCGAAGATGTGGTGGCAGTTCTGCCCCAACACCTCTTCGCGCGAGTAGCCGGTGATGCGCTCGGCCGCGCGGTTGAACAGAAAGATGTGGCGCGCGTGGTCGTGAACGATGAGGCCTTCTTCCAGCGTGTCGAGGACATGGGTCAACAAGCGCCGTTCGGCGAGCAGCGCCTGGCACACGCCGAGTTCGACGAAGGCCCGCGCCATCGCGAGGTATCCGTCTGGCGCCGCCGGCGACTCCCAGTGGAGCAGCACCGGATTGCCGATCCAGAACGCCAGCGGCGCGGTCGGCTCCGCATCGGACCGGCATTCCGGCGCCGACAGGGACAACCGGCGCGCCTCAGCCCCCAGGGTGATGACGATGTCGAAAGGCCGGGGCGCGAGGTCCTGGACCCGGACGGGTGCGGCCGCCGCGACGTCGGCGCGAACGCCAGCGAGCGTCACCGCCGTCACCACCTCGAGGTGCGGCGCCGCTTCGGCAATCGCGCGCGCCACCGCCACACCCCGATCGCCGTCGGGATCCGACACCACCAGCAGCCGGGCTTCGTCCATCCATCCTCCCGCTGGCTCCCGCGACCGCGGGCATCCCGGTCCCGTCTTGTATCTCCGGCGACCGCGAATTACAAGCTCGGCCACCGCGCCCGACGGAACGCTTTCGCTGGATTCCCGCGGCGCGCTCAGCTAGCATCCGGCCGGGAGGTTCCGATGCGCTCGCCGGTTCAGTTTTCGCAGAGACGGATTCGTATCCTGGATCAGCGCCGTCTGCCGCAAGAGGAAGCGTGGCTGGAGATCGATTCGGTGGAGGAGCTGGCGCGAGCCATCGAGACGCTTTCGGTGCGCGGGGCGCCGGCCATCGGCATCGCCGCCGCCTACGGCTGCGCCCTGGCGGCGATGCGAGCGCGAGACATGGATCCCCCGCGGGTCCTGGCCACCGTGCTCGCCGCCGCCGAGCGCCTGGCTCGCACCCGGCCGACCGCCGTCAACTTGTTCTGGGCGCTCGAACGCATGCGAAAGCGCGCGGAGGAGATCGCGGCCGCCGGCGGCGACCTGGCGACGGAGCTCGCGCGCGAGGCGGAGAAAATCCACGCCGAAGACCGCATCGCGTGTGAAACGATCGGCCGCTTGGGAGCCGAGTTGCTCCCATCGGAGGGCGGCGTCCTCACCCACTGCAACGCCGGCGCCCTGGCCACCGGGGGCATCGGCACGGCCCTGGGCGTCATCCGGGCCGCGGTCGCTGCGGGAAAGCGCATCCACGTCTACGCCGACGAGACCCGCCCCCTGCTCCAGGGGGCGCGCCTGACCGCCTGGGAGCTGATGCAGGATCGGATCCCGGTCACCCTCGTCTGCGACAACATGGCCGCTCATCTGATGCGGCAGGGGCGCATCCAGGCCTGCGTGGTCGGCGCCGACCGCATCGCCGCCAACGGCGACTCGGCCAACAAGATTGGAACCTACGGCGTCGCGGTGCTGGCCCACCACCACCGGATTCCGTTCTACGTAGCGGCGCCGTGGTCCACCGTGGACCTGTCCATCCCCGACGGCGCCCACATCCCGATCGAAGAGCGGAGCGCCAACGAGGTCCGAGCCTTCCAGGGCGTCCCGTCCGCGCCGGCCGGGGTGCCGGTGGCCAATCCAGCCTTCGACGTCACCCCCGCGCCGCTCATCCAGGCCATCGTCACCGAGCGCGGCCTGGCCCGTCCTCCCGACCTGGCCGGGCAGTTGCGGCAACTGTCGTCAAAAAACCTTGACATTTCGGAGCGGATCTCATAGCTTCTGGCTCCCCGGAAAGGTCCGGGAAGACAGTATCGCAAGGAGCGGTTCCATGTATGCCGTGATTCGCACCGGAGGCAAGCAATACCGTGTCGAGAAGGGCTCCCGGGTACGGGTGGAGAAGCTCTCCGGCTCGGTGGGCGACGAGGTCAAACTCGACGACGTGCTGCTGATCGGCGGCACTTCCGACATTCAGATCGGGACTCCCCGGGTGGCCGGCGCCTCGGTGACCGCCCGGATCCTCGAGCAGGACCGCGCGGCCAAGGTGCTGGTGTACAAGGTCAAGAAGCGCAAGAAGTACCGCAAGACCATCGGACACCGCCAGCCCTTCACCTGCATCGAGATCACCGGCATTTCGACCGGGGCATGAGAGGAGGACGCCATGGCGCACAAAAAAGGACAGGGCGCTTGCCGCAACGGCCGCGACAGCCACGGCCAGCGGCGCGGCGTCAAGATCTACGCCGGCCAGAAGGTCCGCGCGGGCAATATCCTGACCCGGCAGCTCGGCACCCTGATCTACCCGGGAAAGAACGTCGGCATGGGCCGCGATTTCACCTTGTTCGCCAAGTGTGACGGCGTGGTGCACTACCGGCGCCAGGGGCGCTTCCGCCATCTGGCCTGGGTGGAGCCCGCATCGCCCGCCGTCAAGTGACGCGAATCCTGAATTCACCCATGGACCGGCCACGGACACCCGTGGCCGTTTTTTTGCCATGAACTTCGTCGACGAAGCCATCATCGAGGTACGCTCGGGGAAGGGCGGCGATGGCTGCGTCTCGTTCCGCCGCGAAAAATACGTCCCGCGCGGCGGCCCCAACGGCGGCGACGGTGGCCGCGGCGGCAGCGTCATCCTGCGGGCCGACCCCGAGATGACCACACTGCTGGACCATCGCTACAAGCGCCACTACCGGGCCCAGAACGGCCAGCCCGGACGGGGAAGCGACTGCAACGGCGCCTCGGCCAAGGACCTGGTGGTGCGGGTTCCGCCCGGCACCCGCGTGTTCGACGACGTCAGCGGCGAGGTGCTCGGGGATCTGGACGAAGCCGGCGCCGAACTGGTGGTGGCGCGCGGGGGACGGGGCGGCCGCGGGAACATGCACTTCGCCACATCCACATGCCAGGCGCCGCGCAAGGCCGAGACCGGAGGCCCCGCCGAAGAGCGGCGGCTGCGCCTCGAGCTTCGCTTGCTGGCGGAAGTGGGCGTGGTGGGATATCCCAACGCCGGCAAATCCACGCTGGTGGCGCGCCTGTCCCGGGCCCGCCCCAAGATCGCCGATTATCCTTTTACCACGCTCGTGCCCACGCTGGGCGTGGTCGCGTTCGGCGACGGGCGCGACTTCACCATCGCGGACGTTCCCGGTCTCATCCCGGGCGCCCACCAGGGCGCGGGACTCGGGGATCGCTTCCTGCGACACGTGGAACGCTGCCGCATCCTGCTCCACCTGATCAGTTGGCTCCCCGGCGATCCGGTCGATGCCGGGCATCTGCTCCAGCGCTTCGATGACATCGAGCGCGAGATGCGCCTCTTCAACCCGGACCTGGCGCAGAAACCCCGTCTGGTCGCCCTGTCCAAACTGGACCTGGCCGAGACGCGAAAGCTCCTGCCCGAGGCCCGCCGGCTCTTTCGCGAGCGCGGGCACCGCCTGCTCGCCTTCTCGGCCGCCACCGGAGAGGGCTTGGACCGGCTGACGCAGGAGCTTTCCCGGCGGCTGGTGCGGCTGAGAAAATCCCATTCGCCGAAGTCCTGACCCCCACACCCCGCCTCGGCCAACGATCCGAACGCGGCGCGGCCCGGCCCATTTTGCGCCGGGGCCGATCCCGAAACCGCGAATGCCGCGCATCGCCGTCGGCAAGGACGGGCGCACGTTCCGTCCGCCGGTCCGACCGGTACTCGAAAAGCTCCTCGGGTCCTCAACGGGTGCGGGTGATCTTCGCCAGGTAGCGGGGCGCGTCCAGGGCGCAACCGCGGGCCTCGGCCAGATGCCGCGCCAGCCGCTGGCCGGGCATCACCGTCACGATCGGGCTCAGCCATTCCGGCACGCGCCCCGGCAGGGCGAGAGGGACGCGGGCCAGGCGCAGCGCCCGCGGCTCGTCGGAGATCACGACGAGCTCCGCCTGGCGGCGCGCGATCTCCCGGGCCAGGTCGAAAAGATCGGCAAAGACCCTGCCGGCCGGCATCACCAGGAGCACCGGATAATCGCGCTCCACCATGGCGATGGGGCCGTGGCGAAAATCAGCGCTGGAATAGGGATCGGCGGTGAGATAGGCCAGCTCCTTGAGTTTGAGCGCGATCTCGAAGGCGGTGGCGTAGTTGTAGCCGCGGCCGATCACCGACAGGCGCTGGGCATAGCGGTAGCGCGCCGCGGCCGGAGCCAGATCCTCGCAGGCCGCCAATACCCGCGAAGCCGCCTCGGGTAATCGCGCCAGATCCCGGCGCTCGGCGGAAGTGCCGCAGAGCGCCAGGCTGAGCATGGCCAGCGCGTAGAGTTCGGCGGTGTAGCTCTTGGTGGCGGCCACGCTGCGTTCGGGTCCGGCGCAAAGGCCGATCACGTCGTCCACCTCGCCGGCCAGGGGGCCCGAGCGATTGAGCAGGGCCACGGAATAGACGCCCTGGCGGCGGGCCTGTCGCGCGACCTCGCACAAGTCTTCGGAAGCGCCCGATTGCGAGATGGCCAGCAGCGAAAAGCCGGCGAGGTTCGGCGACCGGTGGTAGCGGGTAAACATGGACGGGGCCACCAGGGCGACGACCATCCGGTTGCGCATGCCGAACAGGTACTTGGCATACAACGCCGCGTTGTCGGAGGATCCCCGTGCCACGACCAGCAGACCCCGGGGCCCGGCCGCCGCCAGCCGCCGGGCCACCGCGGCCACCTTGGCGAACTGCCGGGTCCGAAGCCGCTCGAGTACGGCGGGTTGCGCGGCAATCTCGCGATCGAGGACGTGGCCCCGGAGCCGTGGCGGATTATTCAGGCCTCGTGCGGCAGGCCCGGCACCGATCGATCGAGAGGAACGCGAGTGCCGGATCTGGGTCATGAAATGCCGCTGGGAACCCGGACGGGTCACCAGATGCTCTCGGGCACGTACACGATGTCGCCCGGCCGCAGGAAGAAGTTGCGGGTCTTGCCCTCGGCGATGGCCTCCACCGGCACGAAGAATTTCTTCTCCTCGCCGTTCTCCAGGCGGGTGACGTTGGTCTGGTTCTTGCTCGCCATCTTGGTGAAGCCGCCGGCCATGCTCACCGCCTGGATGATGGTCATGTTGTCCTCATAGCGGAAGGTGCCGGGCTTGTTGACCTCGCCAAACACCGAGACCTTCTTGGAATTGTACTCGCGGATGACGATGCTCACCTGGGGATTGCGCAGGTACTTCTCGCCGAGCTTTTTCTGGAGCGTCTCGGCCAGGTCCGAGCTGGTCATGCCCTCGACGATGAGCTTGCCGATGAGCGGGTAGTTGATGGTGCCGCCGGAGCTCACAGCGAAGATCCCGCTGAGCTCGACCTCGTCGTAAACCTTGATTTCCATCACGTCGCCCGGGCCGAGCGTGGAAGCGGCCACGGCCACACCCTCGCTCACCACCGGTGTTTGCGGGGTCTTCTTCCAGCCGCATCCGGCCGCTGCCACCATGAGCGCCACTGCGACCCAGAGTCGTTTCATCGTCCCGCACCTCACGGCGTCATCCTATCCGAGGCGCGTTCAGTAGTCTATCCCGACGTGCAGGTCGATCATGTGCTTCTGGTAGCCGGCGGCGGAGTTGTTGAGCGGCTGGGTGTAGTCGGTGAACACCCCCTGGAAGGCGTACCCCAGGCCGAAGTTCAGCCATTCCAGGGCGTAGTAATCGGCCGCCACCCTCGCGGTCAAGAAGTAATCGGTGCGATCGGAGGGGCTGGCGGTCTGGATGGAGGTGCCGTAGGACAGAAAATCGAACCCGACATCGGCCGACACGGAGAACTTCCCGGCGAGCTGTTGGCGAAAGCGGCCGTAGAGCCGGTCCTGGCCGAAGTACACGAACAGCACCACCGGCTGGAAGTTGCGGCTGTAGCCGAACTGCAGGAAGGTCGTGCCCGCGATGTAGTTGATCTCGGCCTGGCCGACGACCGAGCGGAACCCGGAACCGGTGTAGCCGGTGCGCTCGGGCAACAGGGTATCGCCGTATCCAGCCTTGAGAATCACCGACAGGGTCGGCGTGATCTGGCCGAGCAACCCCAACGTGGCCCGGATGGCGTTGACGTCCATGTTCTGGCTGCCGTCCTCGTAGGCGTTGGGATAGCGGCGCAGGTCGGCATCGAAGTCGATGGACACCGCGGTCTTGGGCAAGAACTTCCATTTGCCGGAGAAGTAGGCGCGGTGGGCGTAGCTCGAGAGCGCGGTGGCATTGGTGCCGGAATCGTCGAACCAGTCGATGAAGAACCCGTACGCCAGATCGAACATCATGGCCCCGCCGCCGGGCTTGAGCTGGAAGTGCGCCTTGGCCTCGTTGTCGGTGCGATTGAACTTGCCGGCAAACGAGGTGTAGCGGGGATCGCCCGTGCGCGAAAAGACGTCCTCGATGAAAAAACTCACTGTTCCGTTGGGGTTGAACCCCAGCTTGAGGTCGGCGTCGCCGGCCACGGCGGAGAGATCTCGAGTCGCGGCCTTCTGGACGCCCATATACCGGTCGTAGCCGACCTTGGCGTTGAGGTCGAAGGACACCGACTCCGAGGGAAAGGTGAGCGCGAACCCCGGCCGGATCTTGAGCAAAAGATCGCCGGTGGCATCTTCGGGGAAGTACCCCGGGTTGGTGTCGTACACCAGGTCCAGGTTGAGCAGAAGGTGCAGCCGCCCTTCACCGGCCTTGATGCCCTTGCCCCGAGCGAACCCTGGCGTGCTCGCGATCAGAACGCCGACCGCGCACAGAGCCATGCATGCTGCCTTCCACGCTGCTGTCATTGTCGCCCGTCTCGTGTATTCGACCGGCCCCACCATATCCGGTCATCATTCTGTATGCAACTTTAATTCGACCCCGCCTCCACCCTGAGCCATCCGCACCGGGTTCATTGATAAGGGCTGGCGGCGGGCGGTCGCACGACCGGGGTATCCGGCAGCGGCACCATGGTCGGGTCGTCTTGAGGAACCACGTCGCGATCGACTTCGACCTCGACGCTGGTCTTGCCGACCGCGAAAGCCAGCTCGCCGACGCACTGCTCGGCCTCGGTCTTGAGGATCTTGATCTTCTGGTGCGAGATGACCAGCTTGTGGAACTCGTGGGCGCTGGTGTCGCTCTCGCCCTTGGCCACCGCCTCCTGCAAGGCGACGTCCGCCTGCTCCGAGATGCGGATGAGTCCCTTGATGCTGGTGAGCTTCTCGTTGACGCAGTTGACCTTGATGACGTCCTTCTCGTCACGGGCTTCCTTGAGGAGCTTCAGAACCGAACCCAGGATCTGCTTCATCTCGGCCAGGTACTGGGAAGAGCGTTCGATCTTCTCCGCGTCCGGCAGAGCCGCCGCGCGCTCGAACTCGCTGGCGATCCCCGTCTTTTCCTCCGCGGCCGGCTGTGCCGCGGCCGGCGCGGCAAGCACACACGGAAGAAGCAACAGCATACCGATCATCCGTGCCATGCGATCACCTCCTGCCTGCCACAACCCGCTATAATCGTTGTTGAAACACCACGGTGACAATGAATTATACGGCCGCACCCAGGCATGTCAACGCTTTTCCCCGACGAGCGCCGTGACCGGGATCACATTGCCGGACCGACCACCACATCCAGGCTCTCGCCGGGCGGCGACTCGAGCTTGCCGTCGCTGGCCACCACCGAACACTGCCAGATGTCCTTGGCCTTGAGCAACCGCGGCGGAACGTTGTCCGTCTCGGGCGCGAACGGCTGAGCCACTCCATCCTTGGTCCAGCGGAAGCGATAGACCACGGCGTCGCCGTCCGGATCCTGGCCGGGCTCGACCACCACGCAGCGCAGGGCCTCTCCGGCCGTGGGCGCGGCCGGCTGGATCTCGACCCGCGGTGCCCGCGGCGCGGAATTTCCCACGGTCACCTCCGCCTCGCCCTCGGGCCCCGGCGCCTCGTCGTCCAGCGCTCGCGCCTTGCAGATCCAGCGATCGGAGCGTTCGGTTTCCTTCTCGGGCAGGACGGCGCCCGCGATGACCTTCTCGCCATTTTCCTTCGGCCGAGGCCCGCGGATCCAGCGGAACTCGTGTCGCAACACGTCGCCGTCGGCGTCGAGAGTCGGAGCGGCCAGACTGCAACGAAGATCGTCTCGCGAGAGAGGCTCCGCGGGTTCGATGACCAGCCGCGGCGCAGCGGGGACCGAGTTGGCCACCTCGACCTCGGCTTCCACCGGCCCGCCGCCGAGCTCACCGTCCGAAACCTCCACCCGCACGCGAATCTTCTGGTGCTTTCGCAGCATGCCCGCCGGAAGCCGCTCGGCCCCATCCGCGGGCAGGGGCTGCCCGCCGACCGACCAGCGGATGTCCATCGTCAGGATGTCGCCGTCGGGATCGGACGCCGGGGTCGTCACCTTCAACATGACCGGGTCGGTCGCCCGCGGACTCTGGGGTTCGATGGCGATCACCGGCGCCTGGGGGGGACTGTTCTGGATCGCCACCGATGCCTCGCACGCCGGACCCTCGGCCTCTCCATCAAAGGGCACGCCCACGACCGTCCAGGTGTGGCCCTTTCGGATCTCGGACTGGGGCACGACCTCCGGCCGGGAGCCGGGCTCGAACACGACGCCGTCGCGGTACCAGCGATAGCGCATCTCCACCCGGTCGCCGTCGGCATCGGCGACCGGCGCCTTCAGCCGGGCGACGAGGGGCGTGCCCCGGACCGGCATCGCCGGCTCGATCTGAATCTCGCAGGCCCCGGGCGGCGTGTTCTGCACTTCGAAGCCCAGATCCACCGGCGGCGAGGCGTCCTTGCCGTCGGAGGCGATCAGGCGCGCCAGATACCGGCCGTGCTTTCGCGTGCGCGAGGCGGGCAGGCGCAACAGATCCCGTCCCCGCTGGATCTCGCGGCCGTTCTCCAGCCAGACGACTTCGAGCGCGACGGCATCGCCGTCGGCGTCCTGCGCCGGCTCTACGATCTGGACCACGAGGTCCTCCGTCGTGCCGGGCCGCGGCCGCGCCGGCCGGACCCGGGGCGGGCTCGGCGGGCGGTTGCCGATCACCGTCTCGGCCGTCGCCGCCGCGCCCTCGCGTTCGCCGTCGTGGCCCGTCACCTGGAGCGTCCAGGTCTCTCCCTTGCGCACCACGTCTCCGGAGAGACGGGGACCGGTTCCGCCGGGCCCGCTGCCGCCCTTTTTTTGCCAGTGGAACGAATACCGCACGCCGTCGCCATCCACGTCCAGAGACGGCTTGTCGATCTGCGCCCGAAGATCATCGCCCCGGCGGGGCGAAGCCGGCTGGATGCTCACCAGCGGCGCGGTGGGCGGAGTATTCTGCGCCTCCGCGCTCGCCGAGGCCTTTTCGCCGTCCTCTTCGCCGTCGTTGGACGTGACCGTGACCTGCAAGGTCTGTCCCTTGCGCACAAAGCCCGCCGGCAGCGAGGTGGCGCCTTCGGGCACCGAGAGGCGCTCGCCGTTGGCCCGCCACTCGACCCGGTACCGCACCGGATCGCCGTCGGGATCCGCGGCCTTTTGCTCGAAGACGATCGCGACCGGCTGCGTCACGACGGGCCGCGCCGGGTCCAGCCGGATCCGCGCCGCGCCGGGAGAGGTGTTGGAGATGGTCCGGTCGGCGCGTCCCGGCGGGCCGGCGGACTCGCCGTCATGGGGCGTCACCACCACGGTGTAGCGCTGCCCCTTGCGCAACTGGGCCGAGGGCATGGACGGCTTGTCGAAGCCCTTGAGCGGGCTGCGATCGCGCAACCAGGCGATGCTGTAGCGGATGCGGTCTCCGTCGGGGTCGGCGGACTCCTGCTCGATCTTCATGGTCAGATTGTCCGCGCGGCGAGCCACTTCGGGCAGGATGGCCACCCGCGGCGGGCCGGGCGGCGTGTTGCGGATCTCGACCTCCGGGCTTTCGAACACCCGCCCGCCGGCCTCCGCTCGGAGATTGAACTTGAAGCGATCGTGCTTGCGGGTGGCCGCGGCCGGGACTTCGCGGGCGCCGTCCAACTCCGGCACGGGCTTGCCGTTCTTGATCCACTGGATGAGCGTCGCCGGCTCCGCATCCCCGTCGAGATCGTGAAACCGGTACTCGAGGCGCAGCGGATCGGTCGTGCTCGGCGCCTCGGGCAGGATCTTGAGCGCGGTGTAGCGCGGAGGGTTGGGACGGGTGGCGGCGCCGCGCCGGGCGTTCTGGCCGTCCATGGGCCAGAGCGGAAGCGACGCGGACTTGCCTTTCTTGAGCAGCTTGACGGCGAAGACGCTTCCGGAGCGGGACAGGGCCACCACTTCCATCAACCCATCGCCGTTGATGTCGCCGATGAGCGGCGTCACCCAGCAACCCTCGGGCATGGCCATCGGGAACCCCGGATAGGCCGTCCCGTCGGCGCGCACCACCACCAACCCCTGGCGATCGCTGCCGGCGACGATCTCCGGCTTGCCGTCGCCGTCCAGATCGCCCAGGACCACGCCGCTGCGCAGCCGCTGCCCGATCGAGATCGGAAAAGACCGGAGCGGTTTGCCGTCCCCGCGCACCGCGTAGAGCTTTCCGTCTCCGGACGCGGCCGCCACGTCGGCGATGCCGTCCTCATCCAAATCTCCGATCGCCACCGTCCCGTACACTCGATAGCCGGTGGCGACGGGAAAACCCTCCATCTCGCGGCCGTCGGCGCGAAGCGCGTACAATTTGTAGTCGCGCGATCCGAAAACGATCTCGAATCGCCCGTCGTCGTCCAGATCGCCCAGCACCGGCTGCGACGAGAGCAGAAAGCGGGCTTCGGTGGGAAATCCGCCGGCTTCCTGGCCGGGTTTGTGCCAGGCGTGCAAACGGCCCGCCTCGTCGCCGAACAGCATGACCGCCGGCTGTCCGGGCATAAACCTCCCTATGGTCACCGGGGTGACCAGGGGCGAGGCCAGCTTCGCCGGAAAGCCGGCCGCTTCGGCCCCCGAAACCGTGCGGGCGTGCAATTGCCCATCCTGGGTGCCGAACACCACCTCGTCCTGGCCGTCGCCATCCACATCTCCGAGCACCGGAGCGGCCGCCAGGGGATGCGAAAACTTCACCGGAAATCCTTGCAGCGCCTTGCCGGATCCATCCACGGCCCACAACGAGTTGTCCTCGGCGCCGAAGAAGACCACCTCGCGCGCACCGGTCCCGAAGGATCCGGCGCACAGCGGCGTCGCCAATCCCCCGCCCCGGGGCAATTCGAGCGGAAAGCCGGGCAGGGGCGTGCCGTCCGCCCGCAGGGCGGTGAGGCGATAGGTCGCCGCCGCCACCACCTCGGGCTTCCCGTCGCCGTCGAGATCGGCCAGGATCGGCGCAGCGATCTCCGCCGCGCTCTCCAGACGGACCGGAAAATTCCGAAGCCCGGTGGCCGCCCGCGCCGGCTCGCTCGCGAGCACGCATATCCAGGTCAGCCCAATCGCCAAGGTTGTCGCCTTCATCCGAACCCCCATGCCCCCGGGGCCAGAAATCGTTCTCTGTATCGGATCTCGTTGGCGCGACTTGAGATCACATCTTGTTGGCCAGCTTCTCGTTCGTCTCCCGCAGGCGGCCGCTGAGCACCCGGGCGATGTTGATCACCAACAGCGTGAAACCGTTGCGGTACACGCGGTGAAAGCTGTGCAGGTTCTCGGTCGTGAGACACAGCATGACCGTGTCCTCAATGGCGCGGATGGTGGCCGAGCGGTACTCCTTGTCGATGAGCGACATCTCGCCGAAAAACTCCGGCGCTTTCAGCGTGGCGATGACATGCGCCGAACCGTCGGCCCGCTTGCGGATCACCTCGACCGAGCCGCTGACGATCATGTACAGGCTGTCTCCCACCTCGCCTTGCTCGAACACCACCCCCCCGGCAGGGTAGTTTTTCTGCTGGGTCAGCTCGGCCAGCATCTCGATCTCTTCGGGCAGCAACCCCTCGAACAACCGCGACTTTTGCAGCACCTCGGCCTTGTTCATTCCACCCACCTCGTGATTAGTGGCCACCAACGTACCAGAGGCCCGGGCGATTCGCAAGCGAGGCCCCAACGGACGCCGGAGTGCGCCGGACGCCCGGGCCGAAGCCCAAAGCCCGCTTCCGCTCCGCGCGGCACGCCACCGGACCCGGTCGAGGGCCGCTGCGCGCTCGAAGCCCCATCAGCGCTTGCGTCCGGCGGTGAAGAAATCGTCCAGGCGCCGATCCGCCTCTTCCGCGATGCCGCGCCCCTGGACCAGCGGCTCGATGAACTGCACCCCGCGCTGCCGGCCGACCTGGTACACGGTGCGGGCCCGAAGCTCGATGTTGAACCCGGTGGCATGATCGGAGATGGGCACGCAGAAGGCGCGCTGGTTGTCGTCCCGGCGCGGCCAGTAGAGGAATTCCTCGCCCACCAGACACCCCATGAGCTGCCGGGCCTGGCGGCGCAGTTCTTCCAGGGCGCGGCCGATCTCCTCGCGCCTTCTCGCGTTTTCTTCCAGCTCGTGACGCAGGCTCTCCACCCGAGCCTTGTGCTCCTCCGCCTCCCGGAAGAGCTGCTCGGCGCGTTGCCGGGTCCGCCGGCTGCGCAGGCGCTTCTCGGCCACGGCCAGCGAAAGGTCCAGGGACCGCGACCACATCTGCTCGACTTCTTCCCACAGGCGGAGCTTGCGGGTGTTCTCCCGCTCGTAGCTGGCCGCGGCATCGCGCAGATCGCGTTCGGCGCGCTGGACCTCGCCCTCCTTGCGCCGCAGGGCGCGGGTGAGTTCTTCCCGCCGCGCGGCATCGACCGCTCCGGCCACCGAGGCGCTCAGGGTCTTGGCTTCGGCCTGGAGGGTGAGCAGCGCGTGCTCGCAGGCTCCCATGCGCGAGAACAGGTCGGAGGCCAGCAAGCGCTGGGCCTCGAACTGCGCCACCGCCTCGTAGGAACGGTTTTCGATCTCCGCCGCCTCGCGCTCGATGCGCGCCGCGGTGTCCTCGTATTCACCGGCCTGGTACAGCGCGTCGGCGGCGTTCTTCTGGGTCTGCTCCGCGCGAAACTCGGTCAGGCGAACCTGCTGCTCCAGTTCCTCGCAGCGGGCCTTCATGGCTTCCAGGCGCGAGAGCCCCTTGCCCATGGCCTCCCACCACTGGACCACCTCGCTGCGAGCCAGAATGGCCTGTACGTCCCGCAACCAGACGGCTCTCATCGGCCGCTCCTCGAACGCTTGTGCAAGACGCTCCTCCCGCGCCGCGCTTACGAGCCGGGCACCAAGATGATGGGATAGGTCACGGTGGTTTCGGAACCTTCGGCCGGCGGGAAGCGGATGACCCGGACACTTTGCGCGATGCACGCCGCCAGATCGGAGTCGCCCGTGGTGTTCTCGACCACCTCGGCCTCGATCACGGCGCCGCCCGCCGCGATGACGAAACGCACCACCACCTTGCCCTTGAGCTCCGGGTTGCGCTTGAGCCGCTTTTCGTAGCAGGCCTTGATGCCGCCCATGCGCCTGCGCAAGGTGTCCATGATGTCCTTCTGGTTGCGCGAGTCGGAGTCGAACTCCTGCAGGCTGGTGGCGGTCACCTTGGCCACCACCTGAGCCTCGACCTTGCGCTTGCCGCTCCCGTCGCCGACGCCCTTCTCCACGCCGCGGGTGCCCAGATCCTCGATGGCGGCGGCCGTCCCCGCACCGTCGCCGCCGCGGGTGCCTCGCTGGCCGGCGGCGGTGGCCACGTCGAGGCCGCCGATGCCCTCGAAGGTGCCCTCGCCGCTGCCGCCGATGCTGCCCTCGTTGAACACGTCCGCCACCGCTCCGGTGGCCATGCCGCCGGGACCCTTGGCGCCGAGCAGCTTGAGCAACCCGCGCCCGGCGACTTTCTTTTCGACCTTCTCGCGGTGAATGGCGGCCCGGGCGGCGCGGGCTTCCTCGCTGTCGCCTTCCGGGCCCTCGTCCACCGGCGTCTCGACTTTCTTCTTGTCGTCCTTCTTCGGCTGGGGCTTCTCGTCCTCGGCCGGGCCGGCTCCATCGTCCGTTTTCGTGTCCGTCGGCTTGTCGGGCATGACCAGCTTGGCGAACCGATCCGGGATGTCCTCGATGCCCATTTCCTTCGGCAGCGGCGTGTTGTTGGCCCACACCACCACCACGATCATGGCCAGCAGGCAGGAGCCGAAGGTCGAGGAATACGGCCAGTCCATGTTGTGCAGCCAGTACCCGCGGGCCACCGACGGGAGTTGCGGGCGCACCGGCTCGGGCTGCGGCATCACGAACTGGAACAGGATGATGAACTCGCCCACCGAAACCCGCCCGCGGGAGTTTTCGTTGAGCCGGAAGCTGTAGCCGGCGCCGGAGCGGCGGACGAGGTTCTGCGCTTTCAGCGACTTGAGATCCGCGGCCTGCTCTCCCACGGAGACGCGCCCGTCCATGTCGTCGGTGAAGGTGAGGTGGTATTCGCCGGACTGCAATTCGAACAGGGCGAGGCTCTTGGGAGCGGCGGCGCTGGGCAGAACGATGGTGTTGCGGGTGCCGCTGCCCACGGTGACGGTGGAACGCTCGCGGATGAGCTTCTCCTCGATGATCTTTCCGCTCTGGATGACGCCGATGCGCAGGATCGGACTCTTGTCGGCCTTCACCATGATCCGCCTCCCGTCTTGACCCGCGTCAGGTCCCCTGTTTGATCACCGCGAACTTGTACGAGCCGAACTCGGCCTGACCGGCGGTGTACAGCACTTCCGTCAGCAGCCGAAATGGGATGCGCCGGTCGGCGATCACCGTGAGCAGCCCCTTGAACTGCTGGCTCTTGTTGTAACTGGCGAACATCTTCTGCTTGCTGTTCTCCTGCTTGAGCGCCTCGTACAGCGGCCGGATGTACATCGAGGACGGGTTGTTGTCCTTCTTGAACTCGGGCGCCACCCGGCCGTCCTTCACCGCGGCCACCTTCTTGTCGTTGACCAGGATGACCCTGGAGGAGATGGCCACCTGGACCGCTTCTTGCGGAGAGAGCTGCGTGGTCGACTGCGGCAGCAGGGTATCGGGGGACGGCGTGATCTGGACCGGGTCGGCGGCGTAGCTCTTGAGCAGATACACCAGCACGATGGTCATCATGTCCATCATGGCCACGATGTTGAGCTCCGGGGGCTCGATCTCCCGGCGGTGCTTGCGCTCCGCCGCCTTGAGGGCCTTCTTGCGACGGAAGCGTTCGAGTTCCTCCGGGGAGAGCGTGATCGGCGGCGGTTCTCCTGCCGGGGGAACGGCGCCGGGGGGAAGATTGGCATCCACCATGGGTCGCCTCCGCCCGCGGACCGCCCTAGGCGATCTCCGGGCTCAGGATCACGTCATAGAACAGGGAGCGCTCGCCATCCTGCCGGCTCGCGTCCATGACCTTGACCAGCACCTCGTACGGCACATCCGGCTGCGCGTAGATGATGATCTTGGTCTCGTTGGGAAAGACGTTCTTGACCTTGATAAGTTCTCGCGTGAGGCGCGGATAGTCGTAGCAGCTTGGCGGCGGCGGAACCTTCCGGGCCAGCGCGTCCTGGCACACTTTGTCGTTTTGTAGAAGCGGGATCGTGGGCCCCTGGGAGGCGTCGGCGCCCGGCTGGCCCTCGCCGCCGATCACGCCGCCCACCCCGGCCACGAAGATGCCCTGATAGGTGACGCCGACAGTCAGATTAAGCTGCTTTTCCTTTTCCTGGTTGGGGTCGTCCTGGGTGGCGCCGCCGCCGGAGTCCTCCGCATACCGCGGCGCGTTGACGTTGATGACGCCGATCTGGAGCAGGCCGGTGGAGGTGAACAGCATGAACATGATGATGTTGATCACGATGTCCAGATAGGGCACCAGGTTGAGATCCACCGCCTTCTGTGCCGACTTGGACCGAAGCGAAGGTTTTCTGGCCATCTTTCACCTACCGTTGCCTCGCCCGGGCATGGACACCGGGGTTCCCGAGCGGGTTCCCGCCGGCCTCAGGCCTGCTCGCCCATGCCGCTGACAGCGCCTTTCTGACGGGAGATCAAGAGGTTGACCAGCTTGACCGAGTATTGGTCGATCTCGTCGATGATTTTCTTGGTCATGTTGGTGAGGAACAGGTGGCCGATCATGCACAGGATGGCGATGGAGAGACCGAACGCCGTATTGTACATGGCTTCCGAGATACCCTGCGACAGGACCTTGGCCTTGAGTTCGGGGCTGACCGCGCCCACCGCGCGGAAGGCGGTGATGAGGCCGGTGATGGTCCCGAGCAATCCGATCAGCGTGGCCAGGTTGGCGATCTGGGCCAGGTTGGGCGTGCGCTTTTGCAGGATGGGAACGATTTCCAGCGTGGCCTCCTCGACCGCGTTCTGGATCTCGACCTCGCCGCGATTGGAGCGGGTGAGCCCGGCCTTGACCACCTTGGGCAGCGCGGCCGCCGGGGCGGCGTTGCACAGCTTGATGGCCCGCTCGATGTTGTTGGCGAGCACCAGCTTCTGCACCTGGGCCATGAAAGCCTCGGCGTTCACGTTGTAGCGGAAAAAGATGAAGATGATGCGCTCGATGATGGTGGCCACGCCCCAGCACAGCATCACGCAGTTGACGTACAAAAACGGTCCGCCGGCCTGGAAAAACTCGGCGATCTGGCCCATGAAACCCGAGTCCTCTCCCCCGGCGGCCAGGGCGGCGCCCGGCACTCCCATGGCGGCAAGCGTGATCCACAGCGAAACCGGTGTCCGTTTCATCGTCGTTCCTCCAGTAGAGTACCGCGCAGACTGTTTCAGCGCTCAAAATGGCGCTTTTTTCGTCTCTTCCTCGATCCGCGGGGCAAGTTTGCGCCGCACGTTCAGGCTCTCGAAATTCAGGTTGGAGCGGGGCAACAGGTACCACACCTCGGGCTTGTGCACCTTGCCCTCGACCCGGGTCGCTTCCTGGATCACAACCTGGCGAAGCTCTTTCTTCTTTGCCGGCACCCCGCCTGGCCAGAATAGCACCGCCATCGACAAAAGGATCCAGAAAACTTTCATAACGCACCTTCTTATAAGAGAAAACGACAGGCCGGTCAAGCCATTCGGCCGGTCGTCACTTCTCCTCGCCGCCGACTTTCCCTCCGGTCGCGGCGGGCTCCTCGTCGTCCTTGCCGCCACCGAGCTTTCCTCCGGACGGCGGCAGCGGCTTCTTCTTCGCTTCTTGCTCCGCCTTGGCCTTGGCCTTGGCTTCCTCCTCGGCCTTCTTGCGCGCTTCCGCCTCGGCCTTGGCCTTGGCCTCCTCCTCGGCCTTCTTGCGCGCTTCCTCCTCGGCCTTGGCCTTGGCCTCCTCCTCGGCCTTCTTGCGCGCTTCCTCCTCGGCCTTACGCTTTTTTTCTTCTTCTTGCTGTTTCTTGCGTTGCTCTTCCTTGATCGCGCGCTCGCGTTTCTTTCCCGCCTCGTCGAGATAGGCGGCGAGCTTGGCATGGGTGCCGCCGGCCGCGCGGAACGCCTCCAGTTCTTCCACGGCCAGCTGAAAGCGCCGGGATTTCTCGTACCCCGGGACCTCGTCATCGAGATAGAGCAGCCCCAGATTGAGATGCGCCCGGCTCTCTCGCGGGTTCAGGGTCAGCACCGTCCGGTAGGCCTGCTCCGCTTCCTGGTACTGGCGGTCGCCACGCAGGGCGTTGCCCAGGTTGAGGTAGGCCTCGCAAAAATCCGGGGCCAGCGCGATGGCCTTGCGGAACTCCTCCGCCGCGGAAGAATAATCGTGAGCGCGCAGATAGAGCACGCCCAGGTTGTTGTGGGCCTCGATGAGATTCGGATCCAGTTCGACCGCCTTGCGGAAGGCGGCGATGGCCGAGACCGGGTTGTCGGCCTGCAAGTGGACGAAGCCGAGGCGATTGGCGATCACGGCGTTGGCGGGATCGATCTGCTGCGCCTTTTGCAGGATGCGTTCGGCGAGCTCGAACTTGCCCTGCTCGAAATAAGTCTGGGAGAGCAGGATCATGGCCGGGATGTTCTTCTCGTCCACCAGCAGCACGCCCTTGACCTGCTCGGCGGCCTCCGCCACCTTGCGCTGGGCCAGCAGCACCACGGCCAGTTGGTTTCGCAGGCCGGTATCCTTGGGCGCGACCCGGGCCGCGGCGGCGACGACGTTTTGCGCCTCGCTGAAGAGCTTCTGGCGCACGAGCAGGTTGGAGAGGTTCACCACCGAGGGCAGATGAGTGGGGTGAATCCCCAGGGCCTTCTGATAGGCGGCGCGGGCCTCGGCGTATCTGCGCTGGCGCTCCTCGAGCACGCCCAGATTGTAGGCGCACTGAAAGCAGCGGCTGTTCTGGTTGAGCGCCTGGGCGATGCGATCCCGGGCGCCGGCCGGGTCGCTGTCGGCGCGCGCAGCCGCCTCGGTGAGCAACCGCGCGGCATCCTCCGACAGCGATTCCGGCGGCGGCGGGGGCGGCGGAGGGGTCTCGGCCGCGCTCGCGCCGGTTGCGCCCGGCTCCGGAGCCGGCGCGCCCGCCTTTTCGCGGTCTTCCTCGCCCAGCGGCTTGACCTCGCCGCCGGCGGCGGGCTGGACCTCGGGGGCCGGCTCCTCGGGCTTCGGCTCGGGGCCGGATTTGCAGCCGGCCGCCCCAGACGCCACGGCGGCTGCCGTCGCCGCCAGCCACCAAAATCGTACCGCCGACTGTCTCACGGCCTGCATCATCGGCTACTTTCCCGCGGGCTTGATGCCCGTCTCCACCTGCACCGCCATGGGCTGGGGAGAATACCGCTCCATGACCAGGGCCGACTCCGCTTCCTTTTGCAGCGGGAAGTTGAGCGGGTCGAAGCGGTTCAGGCTCTCCAGCGTCTTTTGAATCCAGGAGTTGACCACCTTGAACTCCCGCGACTTGTCCATGCAGTCCTTGTACGCCGTCACCGCCTTCTTGATGGGCGCCTCCGCCTGTTCCTCCAGCTTGCCCTTGTACACGTCGCACTCTTCCTGGTTGAACCCCTTGGGGCAGGGAGCGTTGATGAGGGCGTCGGCGAAGTTCTCGTAGAGATACCCCAGGCGGAAATAGGCCGCCAGCGTCCACTGCACCCGCTTGAGGGCGAAGACCGACTTGTACTTCTCCTCCATGGCTTTCAGCGACGTGGCCTTGGCGGTCAGGGTCTTGCCCAGCATGCGCTCGGGCACGTCGAAGGTGATGGCCTCGTAGCGCTTGAGTTCGTCCTCCGCTATGAGGAAGCGCGCCTTGGCCGCGGCTTCCGCGGCCCGCCCACCGACGGGGAGCTTGCTCTTGACGAAGAGGTCGTACACCTCCTGGTATCCCTGACGCGCCCGCCGGGCATCGCCCAGCGCCTGATGGGCCTCGGCGATCTTCATGCGCGCCTCGATCAGGCGCTCACGCTGGACCGCATCGCGTGCGAACGCCTTGGTGAAACGCTCGAACAGGGCGATCTCCGAACGATGGTCCTTGGCCCGCTCCCACATGATTCCGGCGCGGAAGAAGTTCTCGGCGGCGTCGGGGCGATCCTTGAACTCCTGGGCGTACCGCTCGTAGGCCCGCGCGGCGCGCTCGTACTGCTGGTCGCCCTCCAGGTTGACCGCGGCGTTGTAGAGAGCGTCGGCGCGGAATTTCGAGTCCTTGTAGTTGTCGACGAGCTTGAGGTAACTCTCGATGGCCCGATCGTACTGGTAGCTGGCCTCGGCGCTGGTGGCCATGAGGAACAGCGCCTGGTCGGCGAACTCGCTCTTGGGATACTCCTTGATGATGCGCTCGTAGATTTTTCCGGCGGACACCGGACGGTTGGCCCAGGTGAAGCACAGGGCGGCGTTGTTGAGAGCCTTGTCCGAGTTCTTTCCCGCAGGGTCGTCGTCCACCAGGCGCACGAACTCCGCCGCGGCCTCCTCGTAGTGGCGCGCCGCCTCGGATTGGGCACCCTCGTTCTTGGCCTTGTTGCCGGCCTCCATCATCTCGCCGGCCCGCTTGAAGCGCGCCCCCAGCTCGAAGGCCTTGAGGTTCTGCTTCATCTGCGGGTCGCGGGTGAGAGCGGCCAGCTTCTTGGACCACACCTCGACCTGGGCCCAATCCTGGCTCATCAGGTAGCTCTCGATGATGAGGTTGATGGCGCTGCTGGCCACGGCGTCGTTCTTGCTCTCGGAAACGATGCGGGCGAAACGCTCCCGCGCCTCGTCGAAGCGCAGGTGGGAGTACAGCACCTTGGCCGCGGTGAAGGACAGGTTTTCGCTCTGCTCGTCCGCCGGCAACCGCTCCACGTAGGCGTCGCAGGCGGCCACCAGGCGCTGGTACAGCTCGGGCACCGGACGGGGCGACAGGTCCTCGGGGTGCTCTTTGCTGGTCGGAATAGAGAGCTCCGCCAGCTTGCCGGCCGCCACTTCCGCCTTGATCAGCTCTTGCAGGGCCTGGATCACCGAGTTGGCCGCCTCGGCCATGTGTTCGCTTCCGGCGGGGTCGTCCCGGACCGCGGTGTAGGCCGCCGCGGCCAGTTCGAACTGCTGCGAGTAGTACAGACACTCGGCCAGATACCAGCGCAGGTTGTAGGCGTCCTTGGAGTCCGGGAACTGCTTGAGGTAGGCCTGGTAGGCGCTGGCCGCCTTGAGGTATTCCTGCCGGGCCTCCTCGGGACGGTTGTCCTTCTTGAACCGCTGGGCCAGGATATGGTGCTTGTAGGCCGAGCTGGCCAGCGCGCGCTCCGACAGCCGGTCGGCATTGATGAGGGCCTCCAGGTTGTCCTTGTTGGCCTCGCGCCAGGGGCTTCCCGGGCCGAAGCTCTGGGTCATCTCCTCCTCGACCCGCGAAGCCTCGTCGTAGTTCTGCATCCGGCTCAAGGCATCGATGATGGTGGCCAAGAGCTCCGGGTTCTTGGGGTCGAGCGGGTAGCGCTTGAGCACCTCGCGATAGCTCGCCACCGCCTTGTCGTACTTGGCCTCGAGGAAGTACACCTCACCGAGCTTCTTGAAGAATTCGCCATCGTACTTGCGTCCCCCCGACTGGGACATGAACCGCGCGGCGTTCTCCACCCCGCCGCCCTCCCAGGAGTCCTCGGCGAAGCAGATGGCCAGGTACTGCATGGCTTCCTTGCGCAGATCGGAGCGCGAGAGCTCCCCCTCGCCGCCCTCGCCCGCCGCCTGATCGCTCCAGACGATGAGCTGATCGAAGCGGGCCACGGCATCGGCGAAGCGGTCCACCCGGTAGTACGTCCAGGCCAGCTTGTAGAGCGCCTTGTCGTACATGGGGCTGTCGGGGTAGTCCAGCACCCTGAGATAGGCGTCGATGGCGCGATCGAGCTTGTCCGGATCCCAGAAGTACGACTCGCCGAGCCGGGTCCAGGTCTCGGGCAGCAGCTTGCTCTTGGGAAAACGCTGGAGCAAGGTTGTCCACGAGGCCTGGGCCTCGCTCTCCTCTCCCTGCTCCTTGAGGCAATACCCGAGAAGGTAGTAGGCGCCGTCGTTGAGCGGATAATCGGGGAACTCGTGCACCAGCCGCTGGAGCAGCGCGATGGAGCGCTCGTAGTGGGGCGCGGGCTCCACCGGCTCGCTCTTGAGGCGGCCCGCCTGGAAATCCGCGAGCTGCTGCTGGAAGACATCCTGCTGCTGGTTGTACTCCAGCTCGGACTTCTCGTAGTGCAACTCGGCCAGCCGCCACAGGGTGCGGGGGGTGTAGGTCGGCTCCGAGGGATATTTCTGCAAGAAGCGCTCGAACACCTCGATGGCCTCGAGGCGAAGCTGGTCCTTCTCCCGCTCCAGGTCGGCCAGCACCCGCTCGTAGGAGCGCCCCACGACGTCCTGCTTTTCGTTGTAGCGGCGTTCGATGACCCGCTGCACGTCCTCCTTGTACTCGCGAACCTGTTCTTCGAAAACCTTCTCCAGCGCCAGCATCTCCTCCATCTCGCGCTGGCGCGGGGTGAGATCGCGGGGCGGTCCGGCGTCGGCGCCGGTCTTCTCTCCCGGAGCGGAGGCGGGCGCTGGCGGCGCCGGCATGGCCGGAGCGGTCTGGCCGCCGCCGTCCTTGTCTGGCGCCGAGGGCGACTGGGCCCGCGCCGGTTCCACGGCCGGCAACAGGCACAGCGCCAGGCAGAGGCTACTGAACCTCTTCCAGCACACTCTTGTACTCCTTCTGGAGCTGGCGGGCCTCGGCGTTCTTCTTGCGGGTGAGCTCGTTGATCTGGCGGTTCTTCTCCTGCATCCGCCCCCAGGCCACGTCCAGGATGCCCACGTCGGATTCCAGCACGAGATCGTAGAACTTCTTACGCACCTCATCCAGGGCGCGATAGGCCACCTCGCCGGCCAGGTTCTGGCTCTCCGATTCCAACTTCTGCAACGCCGCCTCGTAGTCGGCCAGGTTCTTCGCCTCCTGCCGCGCCTGGGTCTTGAGCTTCTCGACCTCGCCATCCACCCGCCCGCCGAGCTCCCGGCGCACCGCGGCGGTGTCCTGCCCGACCTTCTCCAGCCGCTGGCGCAGCCCGTTGATGCGGTCGATCAGGACGCTGCCCTCCGGGCCCAGCCGCGAGTGAATGCGCGCGGCCAGCTCCCGCTCCCGCTCCAGCGCCTTGCGGTATCGCTCGCGCAGCGCCTCCTCGCCCGCCATCACGTCGGCGGAGACGCCGATGCGGGCCTTTTCGGTGGCCAGCACGTTGGCGAGATCTTCCATTTCCTTCTCCAGCTGGTTGGCGGTGGCCCAGCCACGGCGGATCTCCTCGCGAAATTCCCGCACCCCCTCCTCGCGGCCGACCAGGCGGGATTCGTTCTGCTTGATCCATTCTTCCATGGCGGAGAGCTGGGCCTTCATCCCCTTGATGGTGATGGAAGACTGGAACACCCCCTGCTCCAGCTCCTCCACCCGGGCCTTGATCCGCCGCTCGCGGCCGTCGGTATCCTGCTGCGTGACCGGCAGCCGTTCGAGGTCGCCTTCCAGCCGCTCGCGCTCGGTTCGGGCCTGCTGGAGATCTTTGCGCTCCGCCGGCGATACGTGCTCCTCGATCACCCGCTCTTCCATGCTGGCGAGCGTCCGCTCCACCACCACGCGCGCGTTCTCGATCTCCAGACAACGCTTGGTGCCCTCGGCCAGCACTGGGAACAACGCCAGCCGATCCCGGGGATTGGCCACCAGCTCGTCGAGCTTGGCCAGCAGCGCGCGCGACTCGCGCACGAAGCGCTTGCCGGTGTCGATTTCCTTGACGATGCCGATGGCCGCGCTCATCTCGTCCTGCCCGCTCATCCACTTGACGGCCACCGGGGGCAGGTAGCTGGAGAGGTCGAAGGAATCGAGGTTTTTTCCCGCCACCTCGTTGAAATAGCTCACCGGATCGGCGTGGCGCGTCACCAGGTCGTCGAGCTGCTGTTTGACCTGATTGTAGTTCTGCCCCACTTTCAAGAAGGCCTGCGCCGCGCCTTCGAAGCGGCCCATCTTCTCCAGGATGGCTCCTTGCAGCAGGTAGGCCTGGGGCAACAGAGTGCTGTCGGGCGTGGACACCTCCAGGATCTCGACGGTGCGGGCGGCTTCCTGCAGCCACCTGGTCCGAAGCTCGGGGTCCTCGGTCCGATCCGATCTCTGGAGATAGGACATGGTGATCTCGAACAGGGCGCGGTCGAAGTTCTTGGAGGTGTGGGGAACCGCCTGGTAGGCATCCAGCGCCTGGTCTTCCTTCCCCAGGTCGTAGAAGAGCCGCCCGCGGGCCATGTGGGCCAGTTCGACGACGTTCTTCTCCGCGTCGGTTTTGGGGGTGAGCCGCGACAGCGCGGTGACCTGCTCCAGCGCCTGTTCCAGCTTGTCCTGGCGGATGAGCGCCACCGCCAGCAGGTAGCGCGCCTGGAAGTAATACCCTCCCCCCGCCGGAATGGACCCGAAGACCTGCAGCGCTTCCTCCAGGCGGCCGCGTTCCAGCAAGGTCTTGCCGTACAGGTACTGGGCCTCGTTGGAAACCCCGCCCTCTCCCTTCAAGGCCTTCATGCTTTCGTCCACCTGATCGTAGTTGTGGATATTGAGCGCGATTTGCATCAGGCGCGAGATGGCCCGGGTGCGGAAGGCCCGGCCGCGCGGGTGCTCCATGACCTTCTGGTAATAGGCGCGGGCGTCCACGAAGTTGCGGTTGAAGAACAGCGCCTCGGCCAGGTTGAACATGGCGTCGGCGTATCCCGGCTGGTCGCGGAAACGCTCGTTTTCCACCAGCTCGAAGAAGATGATGGCCGCCCGGGCGTAATCGGCGAGCAGCATCAGCGCCTGGCCGTCGTTGAGCCGCGACTCGAAGCGGTCGATGTTGAAGCCCTTGTCCTCGTAGAGAAGGTATTCGTGGCGGGTCAGGCCGGTCTTGTCTTCCAGCAGCTTCACCTGCCGCTCGACGCCGGCGATCTCGTCGGAAAGGTCCGCCCGGGCCGCCGGCGGCAGCAGCAGCGAAAGCAGCGCACAGGCCAGCGGGCGGACGAGCCCCGCTCGCGGCGCGTTGGAGCGAATCCGGCTCAAACCTTTTCCCCGGCCTTCTCCTGCAGGGTCTTGGCCTTCTCCGGCGTGAGCTTTTCGATCTGGATGTCGTAGCGCACCGCGGGGCGCTCCTCGAGCTTGGTGGTGATGCCGCCCTTTTCGAAGCCCACGATCTTGATGGTGATGACCTTGCCCTCCTCGGCGGTGAAGGTGTAGCTGGAGTTGACCTTGAACTTGTAGCCCTTCACGTAGGAGAAGAAACCGTAGCCCTGCCCCTGGAACACCATCTGCACCGCGATGTTGTGGTTGCCCGGGACGATGTTGCCGGAGAAGATTTCCTTCTCCGGCATGCCGTCCAGGTCGCCGTCCACGTCCACCTTCTTGAACACCGGCTGCGTATCCAGGGCGTACTGCACCGAAAGCAGCTTGAAAGACCCGCCCATCTCGTTGCGGTGCACCAGCACCACGCGGGCACCCACCCCGATGGACTCGCGCACCACCGTCTCCTGGAGCTGCAGGATGCGGGCCTTGGTGCGGAAGATCTTTTCTTTCAGCTCGTTGACCCGTTCTTCCAGGCCGCGCAGCTTGAGCTCGTAGGTCGCGTCCCCCGCGGTGGCCGAGGCTCCCGCTGGAGGGGTTTCGGAGGCGGCAGCAGGAGCGGGGACGTCGTTTCCGGCGGGTGGGGTTGGCGCCGGCTCGTCCTGGGCGAAAAGGTCGAGCGGCCAGACCATCGCCAGCGCCACCGCGTAAGCCATAATCTTGCCAGAAGTCATTGTCTTCCTCCCCGCCGGAAGGTTGGCGCCCGGCCAACCCTGCGGATCGGCCATGGACCGAAGTCGCTGGAAATAAAACCCATCCCGCCTCCCAGTGTCAACGGTTTTCTACCCTTCCCTCTTCTCCGAGAGTGTGACTGGCGTCACGGGAGGTGCGACCAGCCGCTCGAGATCTTCGATTCGCCTGGCTGGCTTGCTCCGGGGGCATCGCAGCCAGGCGATCGAGGCGAGCAACCGGCAGATATACCAGCGGGAGGGACCAGGCTCTCCCTCACAAGAAAGCCCGCTCCGGGAACGAATGGATGCCTGCGCGGAAGGTTTGTAGCCTAGCGGCCCTTGCGCAGCTCCTGAAGCACGAGCTTGGCGATGGCCTTGAGGGTGTCGAACACTCCCCAACCGGTGGCGGCGATGGCCTGGAACTCCGGCACGTTGTCCGGGTTGAGCAGGCGGTGCAGCTCCTCGATGGGAGCGGCGTTGGGCAGGTCGCGCTTGTTGTACTGGATGACGTAGGGCACGGCCTTGAGGTCGTAGCCCTGTTCGGCCAGGTTGACGCGGAGGTTCTCCATGCTCTCCAGGTTGGCCTCCATGCGCTCCACCTGGGAGTCGGCCACAAACACCACCCCGTCCACGCCCTTGAGGATCAGTTTGCGGCTGGCGTCGTAGAACACCTGGCCGGGGACGGTGTAGAGGTGGAAGCGCGTGCGGAAGCCGCGGATCTCCCCGAGGGACAGAGGCAAGAAGTCGAAGAACAAGGTGCGCTCGGTCTCGGTGGCCAGCGAGATCATCTTGCCCTTGGCCTCGGGGTTGGTCTTGGCGTAGATGTATTGCAGGTTGGTGGTCTTTCCGCACAGGCCAGGACCGTAATAGACGATCTTGCAGTTGATCTCGCGGGAGGAGTAGTTGATGAAGGACATGGATAGCCCTCGGCTGCCTCAGTCGTTGAAGAGGTTGTCGATGTCCTCGTCGGTGATCTCGGCGAACGGGGAGCCGGCGCCCGGCTCCTCGATCTTGCGCATCAAGGCATCGAAGATGGTGGCGAGCTCGACCGAAGCCTTCTTCACCCGCAGGCGCACCAGGCCCTGGGACGAGCGGTTGTCGAAGATCACCACCAGGATCACCCGGCCGCCCACGATCGACTTGTGGATGTGATCGTGCTCCCCCTCCAGAAACAGGCTGGAGAACTCCTTCTCGCCGATCAGCTTGGCCAGGCCCCCGATGGCGGCCACGTTGCCCGCGGTGAGCGAGGCCAGCGAGGTGGTGTCCATGTTTTCGGAGGCGCCAGCGCTGGCGATGAGCTGGCCGTTCTTGTCCACCAGGAAGACGACCTTGGCGTTGGACTCGCGGCACAAACGATCACACACGGCGGTGATCTGATTGAACTCCCGCTCGTACATGACCATCTGAGGACTGACCATGCAAGCCTCCGGGCGTCCCATGGCGGCGGCGCAGATCAGCCGACCGCGACCGATGTCAACCGTCGAAGGCCGGACGCTCCAACGGTCTTGATGCATACCGCGGGCCGCACTATATCGCCCACAAAAAAGACGTGTCAAGGAGTTTTGCTTAAGGGGGGGGTGACGACCCGGGCGGCTTGCGCGTTAAGCCATATGGATGATGGAGTGAACCGGGAGACGAACATGACACGGACGCTGACGATCGCCCTTTTGTTGTTGTTGCCGCGGCTCGCCCCCGCCGAGCCGCCGCCGGAGCCGCTCAAGCTCGCGCTGCTGGTCGGCAGCAACCGGCCCGGCCCGGGCCAGCAGGAGCTGCGCTACGCCTTCGCCGACGCGCTGCGCCTTTCCGAGGTGCTCAAGGAGCTCGGCGGCTTTGGCGCGGACGCGGTCCGGCTGCTTCACAACCCGGACCGCGGGGAGCTGAGCGAGGCCCTGGCGGAGGCGACCCGGCGGCTTTCGCAGGAGCGGGCGCGAGGAAAAGCGGCGGTGTTTCTGTTCTTCTACTCCGGTCATGCCCGCGCCGGCAGCCTCAACCTGGGACCCGAGGAGATCCCGCTGGACGAGCTGCGGCGCGAGCTTGCCGGCCTTCCGGCCGAGGTCACCCTGGTGGTGCTCGACGCCTGCCAGTCGGGAGCGGTGTCGCGCATCAAGGGCGCGGGCCCGGCGCAGGACTTCTCCTACAACTCGGTCCAGGATCTCGGCGCGAGCGGCCTGGCCATCATGGCCAGTTCGACGGCCAGCGAGCTCTCCCAGGAATCGGAGGCGCTGGGGGCGTCGTTCTTCAGCCACCACCTCACCGTGGGGCTGCGCGGTGCGGCCGACGTGGACCGCGACGGGCGGGTGACGCTCTCCGAGGCCTACCGCTACGCCTACCACCGCACCCTGGCCCGGACCGCTCAGACCGCGGTGGGCCGCCAGCACGTGACCCTGGAAAACGACATCAAGGGCCGGGGCGAACTCGTCCTCACCGAACCCGAGCGCTCCGGCTCGGCCATCCGCTTCGCCGCGGACCTTTCGGGCGACATCCTGGTCGAGCGCCAGCCGGCCGGGGTGATCGTCGCCGAGATCGCCAAGGCCGCGGGCCAGGCGTTCTCTCTCGCGCTGCCGGGCGGCGACTATTCCTTGTTGTTGCGGCGGGAGATGGAGCTTTCGCGCTGCGAGCTGCGCCTCCCGCCGGACGGGGCGGTGGACTTCGACGGCGCCGGCTGCCGGACGGTCCCGCGCGATGAAGTCACGGCGAAGGGCGCGGCCGAGGAGGCGAAAAACGTCTTCGGCATCGAGCTGGGGGCCGGCGCGCTGTTCGGCCGCTCGGACGGCTTCAACCAGCGCCTGCGGGACTTCGGCTTCGACGAGGGCCTTTCGCTGTTCAGCCCGACCCTGCAGGCCAGCCTCACCTGGAACGGCAACCCCCACCTGGGCCTCGGGCTGCGCTTTTTCCTGCTGGAGCAGAATATCTACCAGCGCGACGTCTCCAGCGCCAGCGACTCCCGGCAGCAGGAGTTCTCCTGGGAGAGCTACGGCCTGATGGTTTTCGCCCGCGGGCAGCTCCCGCTGTTTTCCGGCTTCCTCGCCCCGTACCTGGAGGCGGGAGGCGGGTTGGCCCTGGGCTTCACCCACTACCGCGACGAGGCGCAGAGTGTCGCGGACGACGAATCCTTCGCCGGCTTTCAGCTGGCGTGCGCCGCCGGCCTGCTCATCATGCCCTGGCGCCACTTCGGCTTCTACGCCCAGGCTTCGTACAGCTACGCCCCCGCCATCGAGAACCGCCTCGGGGACCGGCACGACAGCGGCGGCTTTTCGCTGGCGCTTGGGATTCGCGGCGCGCTGTAGCCGCCGATGGGGAGAATGGCCATGAAAACGAATCGTACCCGGAAAGAAAGCCCGATGCCGCGCCCGCTCGCCGTCGCCGCCGCCATGTTGGCCTGCGGCCTGCTCGCCGGCGGCTGGGGAAGCTGCGAACCGTCGCTCAACCAGGATCCCAGCTTCGACCTGTGGTGCGGCGAGTCCCTGTGCGCCTGGCGCACCGACGCCGGAGAGGTCCGGCGCGTGCCCACCTGGCACGAACGCGACTACGGGGTGGAGCTTTCCGGCGACCCGGCCGGCATCTCGCAACTCGTCCAGAAGCGAGTCTCGTGCCTGCGCTTCGAGACCCTGGCCGATGTCGAGGAAGGCGCCTCGGTGGTGCTGGGCATGGACTTCGAAGACGACGGGAAGGAGGAGTACTTCGCGCCGGTGCCGGGCAACGACTGGGCCGCGGTGATGTACACCATCCGGACTCCGACCTGGTACTCCAAGGTGCGCTTTTCGCTGCGAAAGACCGGCCCGGGGAAGGCCCGTCTGGCTCACCTGCGCATCAGCGACCCGGGAGATTGCTCGGGCGCGCCGCTGGCCCTCGACCACCGGCCGCTGGGTGCCACCTGCGAACAGGACGGGCAGTGCGCCTCCGGGATCTGCGGCCCGGGCGGATTTCCCTACATCAACGCGAGCCGCGAGTGGCGCGCCTGCGGCGAGTGCAAGAGCGACGAAGAGTGCGGCGGCGAGACATGCGGCCTCGTGCCCGATCCCGCCGGGCTCCACGCCGCCTGCGTCCCGGCGGGCTCCCGCCGGCTCGGCGAGCGCTGCCTCGGGCACCGCGAGTGCCAGAGCGGCACCTGCTGCGGCCAGGTGTGTTCGAGCTGCTGCGAGCAGGTCGCCTGCCCGGGCGGCCTCGCCTGCGCCCAGGCCGATTGGCCTGATCCTGCGGGGCGCCTGTGGCTTCCCCGCCCGTGGCAGTGCGCGCCCGGCGAGGGCCGCATCGAGAGCGCCGGACCCTGCGTGACGAACGGCGACTGTGCCTCCGGCCGATGCGCCGGCGCCGGCAACCTCTCGCTGTGCTGGTTCGACGGGCGGCTGTGCCAGAGCGACGAGGAGTGCGGACCTGATCCGGCTCCGGGCGACTGCGTCACGCTCGGCGTCTTGGACGGGCGCTGCCAGTAGCCGGAGGGGGCTTGGAGACCTACCACCGATACGCCCCGGCGCTGCTGCGAAAAGGGCAGCGCATCCTGGGCAACCGCCAGGACGCGGAGGACATCGTGCACGGGATTTTCTTGGAGGTGCTGTCGCGACGCTTGACCTCGGTGGATCTGCCCTACCTCTACCGCGCGGTGACCAACCGCTGCGCGAGTCTCCTGCGCGACCGGGGAACGAGGGCGCGCCTGCGAGAACGCTACGATGAGAGCCTGCGCGGCCCGGTGCGCACGCGTTGCGACGACATGGTGATCGGATTGGATCTTCTGGAAAAGCTCGCCGAGCGCCTGGGGCAGCGGGATCTCGAGATCCTCTTGTGCCGGTACTTCGACGACCTGACCCAGGAGGAGATCGCGCAGACGCTCGCGCTCAGCCGCAAGACCGTGGCCCAGCGCCTCGCCCGCATCCGGGAGACGGTGCGGGCGCTGGCCGCCGCGAACGGGGTGACGCCATGAAACTCGAATGTGTCGGCGAACCCGTGTCCTGGCTCCGCCTGGAGCGCTTCGCCCTCGGAGAACTGCCGGTGGAGGAACGCTCCCGGGTGCGCGAACACCTGGAACGCTGCCCCGCCTGTCAGGCGTGCCTGGACATCATTCGGACCGGACCCGAACCCGTTCTGCGCCCTCTGCCTTCGCCCGCGCCCGCGCGCCCCCGGCGGATGTTCGGATGGCTCGGAGCCGCGGCGGTCGCCCTGGCCGGCGTCGCCCTGTTGCTCTTGTTTTGGCCCGCCGGCCCCAAGCGGCACGATTTCCCGGGCGCTCACAGCATGGTGAAGGGCGGCGAGATCGCCCTGGTGCTGGTGCGCGAACGCGGCGGAGCCATTCAACGGAACCCGGTAGTGTTCGCTCCGGGCGATCGATTCAAGGCCCGGCTCACCTGCCCTCCTCCCGGCGAACCGATGGTGGAATTGGTGGTGTTCCAAGGCGGGGAGACGTTCTTTCCCCTTTCGCGGCAGAGTGTCGTCTGCGGCAACGAGGTGCCCCTGTCGGGGGCGTTCGGCCTCGATGGGGACGCGGAGGCCGCGGTGTGCCTGATCGTCGGCGATCCTCCGTCGCGCAAGGCCCTGAGACTCGGTCCGCCAATGTCCTCGCCGGCGGTGTGCGCCCACCTCCGCCCCGCGCCGTCGAACTGACCCTCAATCCAAAAAGTACCCCACCGCCAGCAGCAGATCGGTCCCCAGCACCACCATCACGTTGGCCGCCAGCCCCGGCACGATGGCCTTGGCGTCCGCGCCGAAGAAGATCGCCTGGCGCACCGCGATGGCCGCGATGGGAATGGTGAGCAGGCCGAGGGCCGCCATGCCGGGAAAGAACCCGGCGAGCACCCCGGCGGCGATCCACAGGTACATGACGGCCAGGGCGGCGGTGTACAGACGGGCCGCCTTGCCGTGGCCGAGCGCGATGACCAGATGGCGCCGCCCGGCGCGGCGATCGGCCTCGGCGTCGGGGAACTCGTTGAGCAGCAGAAGCAGCGAGGTGAGGATCCCGGGTGGGACCGAAAGCAGGACCGCCTCGGTGGTGAGGCGGCCGGCCAGGGCGAAATAGGTGCCCAGCACCACGAAACTCCCCAAACACACGCCGGCCATGAGCTCTCCGAGCATGAAGCGGGCGAGATGCGTGGTGTAAAACACCGTGGTGAGACCGCCGATGACGATGAAGATGAACAGCTCCGGGCCCGAGGTGAGCGCCAGGTAGATGCCGATGGCCAGCGCGGCCAGCAGCGTCCCGACCGCGGCGGCATACACCGCCCAGGGCCGGTTCAGGCCGGCCGGGAGCATTCCGCTCCCGCCGGAGAACGGCGTGCGCTGCGTGCGGAAGTCGATTCCGGTGCGGTGGTCGGAGTGCTCGTTGAAGAGGTTGACCGCGGCGTGCGCCAGCACCGTGCCCAGCATGCACAACAGCATGCGCGGGATGTCGAGCGCTCCGTCGCGCTCCGCCAGCGCCCCGCCCACCAGCACCAGCAGGATCGACAGGACGAGAAATGGAGCGCGCACCTGCGCCAACCAGACCTTCCAGCGAGCCGGTACCGGATTCATGGCGACTCCTTACGAAAAATCCGGCGTGATGATATTTCAGCCGAGCCGTCTGTCAAGCGCCGGCCCGAGCCCGGCCGGGAACTGAGCTCTTGAAGAGGGTACGCAGGCGGCGCCGCCGCCACGAAGTCCTTTGACTTCAGCCGCTCCGTCGGTACACTCCGCCCAATGGGACCGTTCCGCCCCAGGGCCCCGCGACGGGCGCTGAACTCGAAGATCAAACCCGGCTGGCCCCTGCTGGTGCTGCTGCTCCTGCTGGTCAACGGCTACCTCTTTCTCGTCCGGGGCCTTCCCGACAGCGCGAAGACGGACGGCGGACCCGCCGGCGCCCCACCGGCTCCCGGAGCGCCCGCGCCGCCCCCCGGGCAGGCCTTCGTCAGCCCGCTCGGCGAGATGCGCGGCGTGGCCGGCGTGCGCCTGCCGGCCGAGGACGTCCGGGCCAGACTTCCCCGCTCCGCCGACCGCTACGATCTCGAATCCGCCGCGGGCGTGGCCGGGCTGCGCGCCTTCGGGGACTGGTGCCAGACGCTCACCGGCCGGGTCGAACGCAACGAAAACCTCTCCCTGGCCATGCAGCGCGAGGGGATCGAGGCGACCATCCGGGACGCCGTGGTGGCGGGTTTGCGGGGCGTGCTCGACTTTCGCCGCTGCCGGGAGGGGGACGAGTTCGTCCTGTGGCGAACGCCGCAGGGGAGACTGTTCCGCTTCTCCTACCGGCCCGCGCGCCAACCCGAGGTGGCCTACCGGGTGGAACGCCGGGAGGGGAAGCTCTCGGGTCGGCGCGAGGTGGAGCGGCTCGATGTCGCCGTCGAGTCCATCGCCATCCCGATCGAGGGATCGCTGTACCAATCCCTGGAAGAAGCGGGAGAGCGGCCGGCGCTGGTGATGCTGCTCGTGGACATCTTCGCCTGGGACATCGACTTCTACAGCGATACCCGGCGGGGCGACGTCATCCGTTTGCTGGTGGAAAAGCACCGCCTGGACGGGAAGTTCCTGCGCTACGGGACCATCCTGGCCGCCGAGTACCGCGGCTTCGTGGGCGTGCACCGGGCTTTCCACTTCACCTGGAACGAAAACGAGTCCGGCTACTTCGACGAGAACGGAGGCTCGCTGCGCAAGGCGTTTCTCAAGTCGCCGCTCAAGTTCGTACGCATCACCTCCGGCTACGGCCAGCGCGTGCATCCCATCCTCGGCTATTCGGCCATGCACGCCGGCATCGACTTCGGTGCCCCGGTGGGCACACCGATTTGGGCTCCGGCGGACGGAACGGTGCTCTTCGCCGGATACAAGGGCGCCAACGGCAACCTGGTGCAGCTCCGCCACGCCAACGGCTACGAGACCGCCTTCGCCCACCTGCAGGCCATCGCCCGCGAGGTGCGGCCGGGCGCGCGAGTGCGGCAGAAGCAGGTCATCGGCTGGGTGGGCAACACCGGCATGTCGACCGGACCCCACCTGCACTACGCCATGCGCAAGAACGGCACCCTGATCAACCCGCTGGCGCAGAAGTTCCCCCCCGCCGATCCGGTCCCGCCCTCGCGGATGGCGGACTATCGCAAGACGATCGCGCCGCTCATCGAGCGCCTGAAGGCCATCCCGCTCCCCACCGACGCCGGGGCCGCCCGCGCGGCCGGCCCCGACAAGGCCTCGGGATGATCCCGCTCGCGCTGTGGCTGGCGCTGGCCGCGCCCGCGGACGGCTCGTGGCAGCAAGCCCTCGACCAGGCGGCGCGGGTGGAGGAGATCATCGACTCGCTCTCGCTCCCGCAGCAGGTGGGCCAGCTGCTCATCGTGGGCTTCGGCGGCACCGAGATGGGACCGGAAATCTCCCGGCTGCTGTCCCGGCTGCATCCCGGGGGCGTGCTGCTCTTCGACCGCAACGTGCGCAACAACCAGCAACTGTGCGCCCTGATCCGCGGGGTGCGCGAGGCCATGGCGGACGAGGTCCAGCCCTTCGTGGCCATCGATCAGGAAGGCGGCAACGTCGTGCGCGTGCGGGAGAAGGTGCTGGTCGTCCCGGGCGCCATGAGCCTGGGCGCCACCCGCGATCCGGCGATGGCGTATCTGGCCGGCCAGGGCAGCGCCATCGACCTCGGCCTCATCGGCATCGACATGAACCTGGCGCCGGTGCTGGACATCAACCGGGCCGCCGAGAATCCGGTGATCAACGTGCGCGCCTTCGGCGACCGCGCCGAGAACGTCGCGCGGCTGGGGCTCCCCTACCTGCTCGGGCAGCAGCACGGGGGCGCCATCACCGTGGCCAAGCACTTCCCCGGCCACGGCACGACCCGATCGGATTCGCACTTCGACCTGCCGCGCATCGATCTCGGCATCGAGGAGCTGCGCCAGGTCGAGCTGGCGCCCTTCCGCCAGGCCTTCGCGGCTCAGCTCGACGCGGTCATGCTGGCCCACGTGCAGGTCCCGGCGCTGGATCCCGACGGGTTGCCCGCCTCGCTGTCCCCCAGGGTGATCGATGGCCTGCTCCGGCGGGAGATGGGTTTTGCCGGGCTGGTCATCACCGACGATCTGGAGATGCGGGCCATCACCGACCGGGGCGGGGTGGGCGCGGCCGCGGTGCAGGCCATTCGCGCCGGCGCCGACCAGATCATGGTGTTGTGGACACAGCGCAAGAAGGAGGAGGCCTTCCAGGCGCTCGCCGCCGCTGTCCAGGACGGGACGATCTCTTCCGAGCGGCTGCGGGAGTCCTTGCGCCGCATCCTCTCGCTCAAGTTGCGCCGTGGCACCCTGGAGGCCTTGTCGCGCCCCGCCTGCGCCGATCTGGCGCTCCTGCCGAACCCCTTCCACCAGCGCCTGGCGCAGGCGGCCGCTGCGCGCGGGCTGACGCTGGTCAAGAACGACGGCCTGCTGCCGCTGTGCCCCGGCCGCAAGCTGGTCGCGGCGGCGCCGTACCCCGCCTTCCTCGCGGCGCTGCGGGCGAGGCTGCCGCAGACCCGCACCCTGGCGCTGGCGCGAAATCCCTCTGCCGCCCAGCGCCAGCGGGAGCTCGAGACCTTGCTGCAGATGACCGCCGACGGCGAGACGGTGATCATCGGCGTGGCCAACGCCTATCAGGCCCGCCTGGCGCAGGAGTTCTACCAGAAGAGCCAGCGGCCGCTGCTCGTCGTTTCTTTCGGTTCGCCCTACTGGCTGAAATATTTTCCGCGAGTGGCCGGATACCTCTGCACCTATTCGTACCAGATCGAAGCCCAGCAGGCCGCCGCCGCGGCCATCGCCGGCGAGCGCTCGCTCACCGGGCGCCTGCCGGTGACGCTGTCCGAGGAGTATCCCAACGGCTTCGGCGTCATGCTCCCCGCCGGCGGCTGCCGCAAGGACGCCGCCCCATCGCGAGGGTCCCCATGAATTCCACCATCGTCATCCCGAGTCGCCGCACCGCCATCGAGAAGCGCAAGGCAGCGGGCGGCAAGATCGCCGCAGTCTTTCCCATTCATTATCCCCGCGCGCTGTTTTGGGCCCATGGCCTGCTGCCGGTCGAGGTCTGGGGACCGCCCGGCGCCGAGCGCGCCCCGGCCGGTTCCCACCTGCAGGCCTACACCTGCGACATCGTGCACGCGGGCCTGGGATTCCTGCTCTCGGGGGGATTGGCCGCCGCCGACGCCATCGTGGCGCCGCACGGCTGCGACTCCTTGCAGGGCCTGGGAAGCATCCTGCTCGATTTCATCCCGCCGGCGCAGCCGGTGTTCCCCTTCTACCTGCCGCGGGCCGCGCGCGAGGCCGACATCGACTACTTCGCCCGGGAGATCGAGTCGCTCTCCCGGCAGCTCTCCTCGGTCTCGGGCCGCACCCCCTCGCGGGACGAATTGCACAAGGCCATCACCGAGGACGAGGCGGCCGATGGCGAGCTAGAGCGGCTTTGGGAGCGCCGGGCCGAGCTGCCGCTCGACAACCAGACCCTGTATGCGCTCTCGCGCGCCCGCGGCTACCTGGCGCCGCAGGAATTCTGCGGCCTCGCCCGCCAGGCGCAGGCCGTCGCCGCTCCCGCCGCAAGCGCAAAGACCGTGGTCATCTCGGGCGTGATCGCCGAACCCGCGGCCATGCTGTCTTTGCTCGATCGCGCCGGCATCCGCGTGGGCGCGGACGACACGCTGTGCCTGGGCCGGCGGTTCTATCCGGCGGGACGGTCGGACGATCCCTACCGGCGCATGGCCGAACGAATCCTGTCCGCGCCCCCCGATTCCACCCGCGGCAGCGCCATCGGAGAGCGCGGCGAGCGGCTGCTGTCCCTGTGCCGCCGGGCGGGGGCGCGCGGCGTGATCTTTCGTCTGGTGAAGTTCTGCGAGCCGGAACAGTTCTACCTGCCCGCGCTGCGCCGCGCTCTCGACGAAGCGAACATCCTCAACCTGGTTCTCGAGACCGATCTGGCAGCGGGCCTGGACGGGCCGTCGCAGACCCGCCTGGAAGCCTTCCTGGAGATGCTATGAACCCGCTTTCCTCGATCGCCTACCGGCTCAACGTCGACCTGATCGGCCGGGCGGTGCTCCGGCTCGAGCGCCTGCGCGGCGAACGCGCCCTGCGCCGCCACGGGGACCGGCCGGGGCCGCTCTCTCCGCCGCTCGCCTGTTCGCCGCGGCTGAAGGAGCTGATCAGCCGGCACTACCTGCGCGGGCGCTACGCCAGCGGCCACCGCCCGGTGGCCTGGGTCACCTCGGGCGGACCCATCGAGCACCTGCAGGCGCTGGGCTATTTCCTGATCTACCCGGAAAACCACGGCGCGGTGTGCGGCATCCGCCGGCTGGCGCAGGATCTCTGCCAGGCGGCCGAGGAGGCTGGTTTCTCCCGCGACATCTGCTCCTACGCCCGGACGGACATCGGCTCGGTGCTCAGCGGCAAGACGCCGGTCGGCCGGCTGCCGCGGCCGGACCTGCTGGTGTGCTGCACCAACATCTGCCAGACGGTGTTGTACTGGTACCAGGTGCTGGCGCACCATTTCCGCGTCCCGCTCGTCCTCATCGACACGCCCTTTCTCTACCGGCCGGCGCAGCCGCACGCGGTGGCCTACGTGCGGCGCCAGATCGAGGAAGCCATCCCGGTGATGGAGCGGGTGGCCCGCCGGACGCTGGCGCCGGCGCGGCTCGAACGCGTGCTCGTGGAGAGCAAGGAAGCGGTCGAGTTGTGGATGCGGGTGCTGGAGCGCGGCAAGGCGCGGCCCAGCCCCATCCTGGCCTTCGACGAGTTCATTCACATGGCGCCGATCGTGGAGATGCGCGGGGAGGAAGACACCACCGCCTACTACCGCGTCCTGCTGGCTGAGCTCGATCGGCGCGTCGCGGCGGGCGTGGGCGCGCTGCGGCAGGAGCAGCGCCGCCTCATCTGGGACAACCTCCCCATCTGGTATCGGGTGCGGCCGCTGTCGGAGCACCTGGCCTCGCGCGGCGTGGCCCTGGTGGCCTCGAGCTACACCAACGCCTGGGGAGAGCTGGCGCCGCTGATGGATCCGCGCCAGCCGCTGGACTCGTTGGCCCGGGTGTACCTGCACCCCATCCTCAACCGCTCCACCGGCGACAAGCTGCGCACCCTGGCGCAGATGGTCCGAGAGTACCAGGCCCACGGCGTGCTGCTGCACTCGGACCGCTCGTGCAAGCCCTATTCAGTCGGGCAGATGGACCAGCGCGAGCGCCTGGGGCGGGAGCTCTCGGTCCCGGCGCTGTTGCTGGAGGCGGACCACAACGACCCGCGCAGTTTCTCCGAGGAGCCCGCCGCGGCGAGACTGGATGCGTTTTTGGAGATGGTGCTGTCATGAATCCCTCGTCGGCGCGCGCCCTGGGCATCGATATCGGCTCCACCACCACCAAGCTGTGCGCGGTGGACGGGCACGGCCGGCGGGTGTGGCATGCCATCGAAGCCACCGAGCCCCGAATCCAGGATCAGGTTCGGCGGCTGCTGCAGCGGGCCCGCGGGGACGGCGTTCCCGCGGGGCTGGACCTTCTGGCCACGGGCTACGGGCGCAAGCTGGTGCCGGAGGCTCGCGCGGCCCTGACCGAGATCGGCTGCCACGCCCGCGGCGTCCACCGCGAGCTGGGCCACGGCGGCACGCTCATCGACATCGGCGGCCAGGACACCAAGGTCATCGCGGTGGGCGACGAGGGCAAGGTCCAGAACTTCGCCATGAACGACAAATGCGCCGCCGGCACCGGGCGCTTTCTGGAGGTGACCGCCGCCCGCCTGCAGGTGCCGCTCGACGAGATGGCCCGGCTGGCCCTGGCCGCACCGGAGGAAGTCTCCATCTCCAGCACCTGCACCGTGTTCGCCGAGTCGGAGATCGTGTCGCTCATCGCCCGGGGCGCGGAGGTCGCCGCCATCGTGCGCGGACTGCTCCGGGCCCTGGCACGCAGGGTGGGAGCCCTGGCCCGGTCCGCGGGGGTGCGGCCGCCGCTGCTGCTCTCCGGCGGCGTGGCCCGCAACGAGGCGGTGCGCCGGCTCCTCTCCGAAGAGCTGGCGCTCCCGGCGACCCTTCCCGCGGAGCCGCAGTTGATGGGGGCCTACGGCGCGGCGCTGGCCGCGCTCGAACTTCAATCGCAGCCGCCGGCCGGCCAGTCGGGCGGATCGCCGTCATAGAGCCGGAACGAGTCGAAGGGCGGCTCCGAGCTCTCGTCCAAATAGTCCCGCGATCCGGGGGAGTTGCGCAGCCAAAGGTTGAACCAGGCGGCGGCGTAGCGGTGGATGCCGCGGTGGGCCTGGTGCCAGTCGAGATTCTCCGTGGCGGAGCATCCGTCGTGCAGCGCGTCCTCGGCGTCGGTGATCCCGAGACGGTGGGCCAGATAGTCGAGTTCCATGTCGCAGATGTCGGTGAAGGTGTAATGCCCGCCGCGTCGGATTTCCACCAGCCGGCGCTCGGCGCCGCCCATGGCGCGGTAGTCGCAATAGGTGTCCCGATAGGGCAAGGTGTAGTCCTGATCGCCGTGCATCACCATGAGCGGCGCGGGGTAGTCGGCCAGCTCGCAGCCGAACCCGACGGCGAGCGAGATGAGCGGAGACAGGGCCACCCCGGTCACGAAGGTGACGTCCTGGCAGGGCAAGCACACCGTGGTCCAGCCCCCGAACGAATGTCCGGAGACGCCCGCCCGCTTGAAATCGAGCAGCCAGTAGAGCGGGTCCTCGGGACTCTCTGCGCGTTGCAGCATCACCGCCAGAAGGAATTTCATGTCCTCCACCCGCAGGTACGAGGAACTCGGCACCGAGCCCGGATCGTAACCGTCGCGGATCATGTCCCAGACGGTGTTGCCCTGGTGGTCGGGAGCGGCCACCACGTACCCGTGAGAGGCCAGGTGGATGGTGTAGGAGATCGATTGCTGCCGCAGCCCGTAGGCGCCGTGGGAGAACAGGATCAGGGGATAGGGCCCATGCTCGCGGTCGATGTCGGCGTCCCGCACCGCCGCGCTGTCCAGGACGGGAATGTCGGTCGTGAGCACCAGTTCGCGCTTGTCTCCCAGATCCTGCCGGAGCGCCTCCTCCTTGAAGTCGCAGCGGAAGAAGGGCCCCCGGCGGTGCTTCTGCTCCGCCGGGTACCATATCTCGGTGCGCAACTGGCGCGGCTGGCCGGTGCGGGCATCGATCCGCGCCGGGTCGGACAGCTCCAGCGTCATGACTCCCACCGGAAACGGTCCGGGAGCCTCCGGGTCGGGCGCGGCCCGCGGGCCGGCGGGCTCGAAGGGCAGCGAAGAAGACGAAGCGCCGCAACCGCACGCCAAGAACCCGAGCGACAGGAGACAGAGTCGGTGTCGAAGCATGGGCGGGATTCTACCGTTGCCGGCGAAAACTGGCAACCCGCGGCACGGGACACCGCGCGGGCTCCAGCATGTTGCAGCATCGGGCTGTTGTGGTACATTTCAGCGCGTGAGCGTTCGCATGCACATCCTGGCCTACGCGCTGGCCGCGGCGCTGCTGCCGCTGACGGTGGGTCTTCTGGTGCTGCGGTCGGCGGAGCCGTCGGCTCCGGATTCGCACGAGCGCGAGCGGGTGCGGCTCGCGGCGCGCCTGGTCAGCGCCACCCTCCATGAGACCTCGCGGACTTTCCTGTTGGCCGGCCGGGCCTTCGATCCGGCGCGGCTCTCCGACGACGAGGCGCTGGGAATGCTGCGCCTGCTGTACACCCAGGACAGCGACGTGGACGTGGTGATGCTGCTCGACGCGAACGGCCGCCCGCGAGTCCAGCCGGTGTTCCTGGCCGCGGGCGAGGCCGCGCCGACCGAGGAGCTGGCGGGCCACCTGCCGCTCACGCCGCGCCAGCTCGACGTGTTTCTCCAGCACCTGCCGCTGGCGGCGGCGAAAGAGAAGGGCCAGGCCCTCAGCGATGTCTATCCCGATCCCGAGCGCAACGTGAACTTGCTGGCGGCGGCCATGGCGCTGGATTCTGCCTCCGGCCAGCGCATCTTCGTCGGATACCAGCGCTCCCTGCGCCGGGTGCAACAGGGATTGGGAACGCTGGCCGCCGAACCCGGCACCTCCATCTTCATCGTCGATGGCGGCGGGCGCCTGGTGGCCCATCCCGACGGAGCCAGGGCCCTGGCGCGCGAGCCGCTCCCGGCGCATCCGCTGGTGGCCCGTTTTATCGAGACCGGGCAGGCCGATTCGCTCTCCTACGAGGTGGAGGGGCGACGGATGTGCGGCGCGCTGCAGCCGCTCGAGTTTCTCGATTGGGCGCTGGTGATCGAACAACCGCTCCCGCCCGGCGGCGCCGCGGCGGTGCCGCCGCTGATCTGGGCGGCCTGGATCGGCGTGGCCCTGCTGATCCTGTTGTCCGGCGTGCTGCTCGAGGTCCGGGTGCGCCGGGTGAATCTGCGCATGCGGGAGCTGGCCCAGTCCGCCGAGCAGCGCGCCCAGGAACTCCAGCGGATCCAGGCCGGGCTGCTCGAGTCCCGCAAGCTCAACGCCATCGGCGACCTGGGCGCGGGCGTGGCCCACGAGCTCAACAACCCCCTGGGGGGAATCCTGGGACTGACCCAGCTCCTCTTGCGCAAGAAAAAAGAAGAAGATCCGGACAACCAGTTCTTGCGCCGCATCGAGACCGAGGCCAAACGCTGCCGGGAGATCACCGACAACCTTCTGCGGTTCTCGGAGCAGCAATTGCGCGACTCGGAACCCAGCGAACCGCTCCACCTGCCGCGGATCCTCGATCTGACCCTGGACCTGCTCAACGCCAAATTCGAGCGCCAGGGGATCCGCATCCTCCGCGAATACTCCGAAAACCTGCCCCGGGTGATGGGCCGGGAAGGCAGCCTGCGGCGCGCCTTTCTCAACGTGCTGCAGAACGCCGAGACCGCCATGACGCCGTCGGGCGGGCAGCTCACCATCTCGGTGTTTCGAGAGGAGAACTGGGTGGTGGTGCGCGTGCGAGACACCGGCCGCGGCATCCCGCGGGAGAACCTGGCGCGGGTGTTCGAGCCCTTCTTCACCACCAAGGACAACTGGAAGGGCGCCGGCCTGGGGCTTTCGGTGGTGTATCAGATCGTGAAAGAGCACGACGGAGAGGTTCTTCTGGATAGCGAGGAGGGCAAGGGCACCGTGGTGACCTTCCGCTTCCCTGCGCGAGAACGCCCCCCGGCGCCGGCCCCCATCGTCGTATCCGGGATCGGCGAGCGGTAAGTCCTCGATTTTGGTTGCGATCGCGGGAATGGCCCGATATCATACGGCTTCGAAATGACCGCCCGTCCGCCCGCCATCTTGCTCGGCATCAACGGCTTCCTGATCGCCGGGATGGTCGCCTTCAACCTGGCGGTGCCAGCGCCGGCCCGGATCCGCCCCTCCTCGAGCGCGGCTGCTCGGCTGGGGACCGTGGCCGGCCAGGTCGAGGTTCGCCGGAGCGCGCAGTCGGAAGTATGGACGCCCGCCCGGCCGGGGGATGAGCTTCAAGAGGGAGACGAGGTCCGCACCGGGCTGTTTTCGGAGGCCCTGCTCCACCTGCGCGGCCAATCGACGGTCCTGGTGGCCGCCGGCAGCAGTTTTGTGGTGGGTCGGGACCAGGTGGAGCGCGCGTCCTTCGAACTGGGCCTGGGACAGGTGACGGCCGCCATCGCGCCGACCGGCGAGCGGCGTTTCGAATTCCGCTCCCGCGGCAGCGACGCCGTGGCCAGCGCGCGGGAGGGCGAGTTCTCGCTGGTCACCGATGGCCGCGGCATGGTGGTGCTGGACAGCCGCGCCGGCGATATCGAACTCAGCGCCGCCGGTCAGACCACCACCGTCCCCAAGGGCAAGCGTTCGGTGGTGAGCCCCTCGCGTCCTCCCGGAAAACTGATGCCGGTGCCCAGTTCGCTGGCGTTGCAGGTCAAGTGGCCGCCCGCCAAGATGGACCGCAAGGTGACCACGGTCAGCGGCAAGGCCGCTCCCGGCGCGACCTTGCTGGTCAACGGCGTGCTGGCGCGGGCGGATCCGGAGGGCGTCTTCACGGTGGACGTGGCGCTGGAAGAAGGCAGCAACCGAGTGGTGATCAGCGCCACCGACCTGGCGGGCAACACCGCCTCCGCCGAATCGCCCGAGATCGAGGTCGATACGCGGCCTCCGGGGATCCGCGTCAACGCCGAGGGGTTGTGGAAATGACCGACGAGCGTTCCCAGCTCGAACGCCTGCAGGAGGAACTGCGCCAGGTCCGCGAGCAGATGTTCCACATGGCCAAACTGGCCGAGATGGGCAAGCTGGTGGCGGTGGTGGTCCACGAACTCAGCCAGCCGTTGCTCGGCATCAAGGCCTTCGCCCAGATCATCCGGCGCAAGTTCCCCACGGATTCCTTCATCGAACCCAAGGCGCGCATGATCGAGCAGCAGGCCGGCCACATGGAAGCCATCCTGGACACGCTGCGCCAGTATTCGACCATCGAAAACCAGGAACAGGCCCGGGTGGATCCGGCGGTTCCGGTGCGGGCCGCGGCGGAGATCTTCAGCGAGCGCGCACGCAAGCTCAAGGTCCGCCTGCAGATCGAGGGCGCTTCCCGACTCCCTCCGGTCCGGGTCACCCGCGGGCACTTGCAGCAGGTGATGAGCAACCTGCTCAGCAACGCCATCGATGCCATGGAAGGCAAGAGCGGCCAGGTGGTGGTGCGCCTGGAGTCGCTGGGAGACCGCGTCCGCGTGCGCGTCGGAGACTCCGGCGCGGGCATCCCGGCCGAGGTGCGCGAGCGGATTTTCGAGTCCTTCTTCACCACCAAGAAAGACAAGGGCACCGGACTGGGGCTCTCCATCTGCCGGGATATCCTGCGCCAGCACGGCGGCGAGATCCGACTGCTGCCGGACGAGGAAGCGGCGCAGCTCGGCCCGGAGCTGCGCACGGTGTTCGAGGTGCTGCTGCCCGCGGCCGAGGACGCCTGAGCCCGACGCGCCCATGGTCAAGACATCCTTCCTGCCCAAGCTGGTCAACGGACAGACCGGAGATCCGGCGCTGTTCGTGGATCTGCTTCAAGAAAAGCGCGCCCTGCTCTTCGACTGCGGCAACCTGGCCGCGCTGTCCCCGTCCGAGATCCTGCGCATCAGCGACGTCTTCGTGTCGCACGCGCACATCGACCATTTCATCGGGTTCGACCACCTGTTGCGCCTGCACCTGGGCCGCGGCAAACGGGTGCGCGTGTTCGGCCCTCCGGGGATCACGACCTGCGTGCGCGGGAAGCTCTCCGGCTACACCTGGAATCTGGTCCGGCACCAGCGCCTGATCTACGAGGTGCACGAATGGAGCCCCGCGGGAAGCCGGGTGACGGAGTTCCACTGCCGCCGGCGTTTCGCCCCCGGCCCCTCGCGCCAGCTCCCGCCCGGGGAGTTCCTCTGGCAGGACGAGCACATCCGGGTGCGCGCCACGGCGCTGGACCACCGCATTCCGTCGCTGGCCTTCGCCGTGACCGAACGGGACTTCCTCAACGTGAATCCGGTGCGGCTCGAGGAGCTGTCCCTCTCCCCCGGCCCCTGGCTCAACGAGCTCAAGCGGCGGGTACGCGCCGGCGACACCGCGCCCCTGCGCATCGAGGACCGCGAATTCGCGGTGGCGGACCTCTCGGCCCGCCTGCTCCACACCACGCCGGGCCGCACCATCGCCTACGCGGCCGACGCGCTGGGCAACGAGGCCAACCTGGCGGCCATCGCCGAGCTGGCCCGCGGCGCCGACTGGCTGTTCTGCGAGGGCGCCTTCCTGGAGGAGGACCGCGAACGGGCGGCCGAGACGTACCATCTCACCGCCGCCCAGGCGGGACGCGCCGCGCGGCTGGCGGGGGTGCGCCGCCTGGTGGTGTTCCACTTCTCGCCGAAGTACGAGGGACGATTCGCTCTGCTGGAAGAAGAAGCCGCGCGGGAATTCGGCGGCCGGGACGCGAACCGGGCCGATACGGCCGGCGACGAGGGCTACTCTCCGGCGCGGGAGAACTCGAGCGGGAACTCGTAGCCGATGGATTTCAGAGCCAGGCCGTCTTCCTTCTGGCCGGTGAAGGGCGGGAAGCTCCACTTGGCCACCCGAGGCGCCAGGCACTTGCCGAAGGCGTGGTCGGCGATGTCCTCGGGCTGGATCTCGACCTTCTGCACCTTCCCGGTGGTCTTGACCTGGACGCCGACGATGGCCTCGCCCTCGAACTCCGGATCGGCCTTGAGCGCCTGACAATAGCAGAACTTGACGGTGCGCAGGTTCTTGTTGACCACCGCCGAGATGTCGCCGTCGTCCAGCAGGTTCTTGGCGGGACCGCCGCGGGACACCGACACCGTGGCGCCGGGGCCGAAGCTCAGGTTGAGAGTGGCTTCGGGGATGTCCTCGCCCGGACGGGCGGTCACCTTGAAGGCTCCGCCCGGCGTCTTTTTCACCAGCTCCTTGAATCGCGAGGCGAAGTCTTTTGGGGCGCCGGAATCGCCGGCCAGCGCCGAGATACCCGTTCCGAGCAGGCCAAGCAGCGCGATCCAGACCCATGTTCTCTTCATTGCCGACCTCCGGGTATTGTTTTCCAAAATCAGTCGACGAGACGAGAATACCAAAAATGCATTCGAGCGACAACGGTCTCGAACGGGCCCGCTTCAACCCTTCGTCAAGACGACCACCGAACCCGGCGGCACGACTTCGTCGATGCATCCCGACAAAGTCGCCCCGTCGGGGATCATGACCAGGCCATCCCCCTGGATACGGATGCGAATCGAAGCGCCGGCCTCCACTCTAACATCATGCCCCAAAACGATTTTCCCCGCGCCAGCCGGATCCTCGATCAGACCATTGTCCGCACCGAGCCGAATCGACCCATACGGACTTGCGGCCTCGACCCAGAATGTCGCACCCTTTCCCACCGAAAGTCCGGAGCCATACGGCATCCGCCCCTCCATCGAGTGTCGGACCCCAAGATAAATCCTCGAATCTTTTTCGATTTTCCATCCCCTGCCCGCTTTGCTCAGGTTCGAGTCTCTGCTTGCGCCGTCATCTTCAAGCCCGAGAGCCGGATCCAGCTCCACGAGAGCACCGGACTCGATCGCAGCGCCATTTTCGGCGAGGCGCCGGGCATGCGCGAGGCTCAACCGGGACTGCGCCTCCTCGAGCGAGTCTTCTCCTCCTCGAGACTTCACCGGCTGAAAGAGCTCCCGGCCGACCCGGGCGATCCCCACTCGATCGGGGTGAAGGAGCCCGGCCAGGCTCTGGTTGAGCATCTCGAAAGTGCTGGTCTCGATGACACGGCCGCCCGCATCCACCCGGCGGTTGCGGTACAACGTGGGCGGGACCTCGGCGCGCGCGCGTTCGAGGCGCACGATGTTGGTATTGATGTGGCCCCACCGAAACGCGAGGGAGCCATCCGGCCCGACGGCGCTGGCGACGGCCGGCGGACACTCGGAATACTCCAGAACCTCCAGGGTCCGATCTTGCCGGCGGCGCGCGAAGATCCCGAGTTTTTCCTCCGGCCGTATCCGGGCCACGGCGCTCAAGGTCATGTCGTACCCGCCGAGCAGGTGACACCCCAGGCGCGCGGGCCAGAGAGGACGCGCGCACAGATTGTCGACATTGTGCATCACCAGATGGCGAACTCCGAGCGAGCGCAAGCGTTCGACAGGCCGGGAACCGTCCGCATCGGTCCGAAGAAGCGCCGAGAAGATCCCCCCGTGCCCGTTTCCCGTCCACAACAGGCGCCCGTCCGCGCCCGCCGCCAGATCGCCGTCCATGTCGAGGCGAGGGTTGGCGGACTGCTCGATCAGGATGATGGAATCTTTGGGATACTGGCGCAGCGCGCTGCGTTCGAGCCAGGCGCGGATGGCCTCGCCGGTGGCGGGCGAGGTCATGATGACCCAGGGCAAAAGCCGCCCCGCGCAAATCCCCTCTTCCAGCAATTCGAAGGCCAGGCGCTCCAGAAACGAAAACCCCGCCACGGGAGTCGCAGGGCACAGGCCCTTCACCCCGTGCGCTGGGCCGGCCGCCGCGTCCCCCGAGTGGAAAAACCGGCTGGCCGCCCCCCCCGCGAACACCGCCACCGCCACCTCCCCGGCCGCGATGGCGGCGCGCCCCCGCCGAGCCGTCTCGCCGCCGCCGGCGAGGCGCTCGGAGGTCTCGACCGGAACATACTCGCCACCGCTCGCTCGCTCGAAGCCGGAAAGCAGCGCGCGCCGGTGGGCCCAGAGCCAGGCCATGTCCGCCCGGGAGAGGTCGGAAAAGAAATTCTCCAGGCCTTCGCGGTCCAGCGCTCGCAGGTATTTCGCGCCGGTGGCCGCGCTTCCGATGGCGCACAGGCTCTCCCAGAGGGAGCGTTCGGCCGGACGAGAGCGAAGGAAATCCTGCAGGTTTTCTGGCGCACGATGCCGATCCATCAAGAGCCGCTCTCCGAAAGGTTGCGAACCGAAAGTCCCGGCCCCGGTCGCACCCGCCGCCACGAGGCGGGCCGGCCGGTCGCCATGAGAAAATCCCCGGCGATGGAGCTGGCGGTGTCCGCTTCGGTTCCCGCCTTTGCCAGCACCAGGGCGTTGCCCCCGAATCCGGCCCCGGTCAGCCTCGCGCCCAGCGAACCGGACGTTCGAGCGGCGGCATCGACCAGGACATCGAGTTCAAGACAGGACACCTGATAGTCGTCGCGCAGGCTTTCGTGCGAGGCGTACAGCAAGCGTCCGAGCGTCTCTCCGTCATCCGCCCGCAGGGCCTGTGTCGCCCGAAGCACCCGCGCGTTCTCGGTGACGACGTGCCGCAGGCGGCGAAAAGCCACCGGGTCCATTCGGTCTTTGACCGCCTGAAGTTTCTCGCCATCGAGATCGCGAGCCGAGGCCAGATCGGGAAAGATCCTCCGCGCCGCATCGAGCCCCCGCGCGCACTCCTGCTGCCGGCGGGCGTACTCTCCGGAGCCGACCGCGTGTTTCACCCCGGAGTCGAACACCAACAGCGTAAGAGACGGGGGTATCGGGATCGGATCGAGGGCCCCCGTGCGACAATCGATGAGCAACGCATGTCCCTCGCTCCCGCAGGCGCTGGCCAGCTGGTCCATCATCCCGCACGGCACGCGGCAGTAATCGTGCTCGGCGCGGTGGGCCAGACGGGCGATGCCGAGCGGATCGAGGCCGCAGTCCGACAGCGCCGCTCCGAGGCCGCAGAGCGCCACATGCAGCGACGCCGACGAAGACAGCCCGCCCCCGAGCGGCACATCTCCCCGCAGCCACACGTCGGCGCCGGGCGGCGCGAGGCCTTCCATGCAAAGCGAATAGAACGGCGCGAGCAAATAGCTCTCGATGGTCGCCGACTCGGGCGGAGCCAGATCATCGAGGCGCCCTTCGGCCATGCGCGAGCCGTTGGCGGAGAACACGCGCACCCGTCCGTCCGCTCGTTTCGCTCCCAGGGCGACAGTGCCGAGATCGATGGCCGCCGGCAGCACGTAGCCCTCGTGATAGTCGGTATGCTCGCCGATGAGGTTGACCCGGCCGCCGGCGCGAGCGAGCCATTCGGGAGCCCGGCCGAAGACGCGCCCGAACTCCTGCCGGAGGGTTTCCTCGACCGCGCTATCGCTGGCCGCGCCGTTCATGATACACCGTATCGAACTCGTCCCGCTCCACGACCAGGGCGAGCCCGGTATGCGGCCCGTCGGGGCAGAAGCCGTTGTGCGGCGAGGTGACGAGGATGCCCCGCCCTGCCGCCAGCTCGACCTCGCGGGTTGCGCCATCCGCATCCTCGAGCAGCAGCACGATGCGGCCCGAGAGGAGGAAAAACAGCTCCGGGCAATCGTGCCGCTCCAGCTCCCGGCACTGGGCGGCTGAGGTGTTCTCGGGCGAATACAACCCCGCCCGCCAGTGTCCCGTGTCGCCGGCGATCACCCGCCAGGTCTCTTTGCGCGGCGGCTCGGTCCAGCCGTCGGACGGCAGCTCGGGAAAGGACGGCCGGCGGGTCCGTACCGTTCGCATGAGATCCTCCTGCCACGAACCGGGCGCCTCGGCCCTGCGGCCGGGCGCGAAACAGCGCGGACGAACGACGTCCGCCACCGTTTTGAATCATGCGCGAGCCGAGGCGCTCCGTCAAACCGGAAGGATGGTGTCGCCGAACACCGGCCGCCCGCTGGACGGCGGGTCCGCGGCCTCACCGCGCCTGGCACATTCCAGAAAAGAACTGCTTGAGCAGATCCCGGCTCAGCGCCTTCTGCACGGGTTCGCTGTGGATTGGATGGATATGGTACGTTTTTGCCTGCCACTTGCGCTCGCCGCAAACCAATTGCGCCCAATAACTGTGCTGTTTCGCGGAGGCGAGAACCGCTCCCATGTCCTGAAGTTCGATCCGGCACTCGAGTTCCGGCCCGTTATGCGGCAGGGACGATACGGACGCTTCGTACCGCCGCAACAATGTCTTCGCGAACGGAGCGTCTTCCGGTAGGACGCGCAGCGTGCGGGGCAGCTTTTCGCCGCAGCCTTCCGGCACCTGGATTGCCGGAAGATCATACACCTGGCCCTCTTTCAGGGCCGCTCCCGCCTCGGGAAGAAAATCGCGTTGCACGACGCGTTCTTGCGGCGTTCCCTCGCCGGCCAGCGTGCGGCGGATCCATTCGGCGAGCCTTTCGGGCAGCTTGTCGGTCGGAGTGACACCCGCGTCCAGGAAACGTGCCGTCTTTTCTTCTGGCCGAAAAGCGGTCACCTGGAAACGCTGGACTTTCTGCGGATCGGCGGCGGGCTCGATCTCGATCTCCAACACCTTTTCGAAATTCTTTTCTTCCAGGAACCGCTGCCACAACACCGCCCCCAGATTCTTGCCGCACATGAGCGCCTTGGGGTTCTTCACTCCGTAGGGCGGCGAACCCGCGATCTTCTTGCATCGCTCGATTCCGTCCGCCCACTGCCCATCCAGGGACGCAGGCCAACCCGTCGGCTTGGAAGCGAGCAGGTTTCCAAAACTGATGCCCTGGAGGCTTTCCGTCAACTGGTGTTTTATCCACGAGACGTCCTGAGCCTTGATCTTGGCCTTGGCGAGCGCCTGTTCGACCGGCATGACCGTGGGGCCTTCAAACGGGTGCAACACCAATGCAATCTCTCCCGACAACGCACCGGGAGACGCCAGCGCCCAGCAGACCCCGCAGAGAACGAAAAGATTTGTCCTCATGATTTGGTAGCCTCCTTTCCAATTCAGCATGCCCGATTGCCTAGAGAACCTGCGGCCAAGCCTGAATGCCGAAATTAATGTAGGCATCTATCGCTGTCAATCCTGGCGGCCCGGCCGCCTGCCCGTGATCCGCCCGGGATTTGTGGATGAACCCGTTGACGATCGCGGTTCTTGTGGTATCTTGCGCCTGGTCTTTCGGCCTCAAACCTAGGGGAAACCATGGCAATGACACTCCGAGCGAACCTGGCATGGCTGCTCTTTACCGCCGCGATCCTTTTCTGGCCCGGCTGCTCGGACTCGAAGTCGGGGCCGAGCCGCATCGAGGACCTTCCGGTGGCCGGCGAGATCAAGCTCGCGAGCCTCTCCGCCCCGGTGGAGGTGGTGACCGACCGGCGCGGCATGCGGCACGTGTACGGCGCGAACGAACCCGACGTCATCCAGGTGCAGGGCTATCTGATGGCCCGCGATCGCATGGCCCAGATGGAGTTTCTGCGCCGCGCGGTCGAGGGGCGGCTCTCCGAGGTGGCCTACTCCGCCTACCCGGGCCTGCTGGACATGGATATCGGCGCGCGCTTCATCGGCTTCGGGCGGCTGGGGAAGGCCATCTACGACTCGCTGGGCGCCGGCGATGAGGTCAAGGCCATGTTGGACGCCTTCTCGGCCGGGGTGAACGCCTACCTGGCCGAGCTGCGCGCCGGAACGGCCACGCTCCCGGGCGGGGTGGGCAGCCTGATCCACAAGGACCACCTCACCGACTGGAGCGGCGCCGACACCCTGGCCATCGCCCGCTACATGTCCTACGACCTGTCGCGCTCGCTGGAGGCCGAGCTGGACATGACCGCGGCCCGGGCCGCCATCGCCGAGGTCTTCCCCGCCGCCTCCGCGGATCCGGCGCGGGCGGCGCGGGCGGGGCTTTTCGCCGACTTCTGGTCGTTTTCGCCCGGAGAGCCGGTGTTCACCCGCGAGGGCATCCCCAACTGGCCGACCGACAACGGCACGGTGGCGCTGCGCTCTCCCGCGCGCCCGGCGCCGGCGTTTTTGCCCGATTTGACCGTGCTGAAGCGGGCCCGCGCCTTCCTGGCCGCGAGCCGGCTCCCCTTCGAGATGCGCGGCGCCCACGGCGGCTCGAACAACTGGGTGGTGCACGGGAGCCTTACTCAGAGCGGCTTTCCGCTGCTGGCCAACGACCCCCATCTGGGCCTGGATAGCCCGCCGAAGTTCTGGTACGTGCACCTCAACACCCGGCGCGCCGGCGGGGACATGGACGCGCAGGGCCTTTCGCTGGCCGGGGCGCCCGGCATCCTGCTGGGCTACAACGACTCGGTCGCCTGGGGGCTCACCACCGCTGTGTTCGACGTCCAGGACGTGTACCAGGAGACCATCGTGCCAGGCGCCGGCGGCAACCTCGACGCGGTGCAGTGGAAGGGCGCGACCGTGCCCATCGAGAAACGCACCGAGACCATCGCTCTCAACAACGGTCAGACCCGCGAGGTGACGTTCGAGGTGGTGCCCCACCATGGAGCCATCATCCCCGATTCTCGCACCACCGACGCGGCCCTGTCGGTGCGCTGGACCGGCAACGACGTCTCCAACGAGCTGCGCGCGGTGAGCCGCCTGATGAAGGCGCGCAACGTCACCGAGGTCGAGAACGCGCTCGACTTCTTCGAGGTGGGGGCGCAGTGCTTCGTCACCATCACCCGCGACGGCGACATCTTCTGGAGCACCCAGTCCAAGGTGCCCCGGCGCGATCCGCGCGCGCTGACCTACGACCCGGTCGCCCAGAGCGGCTTCGCCCCGGCCTTCGTGCTCCCGGGCAGCGGCGAGTACGAGTGGATCGGCACTTTCGTGGACGAGAAATATCTCCCTCACGACCAGAACCCGTCCAAGGGCTATATCGCCACCGCCAACCAGGATCTGGTCGGCCTCAGCGCCGACGGCAACCCCTTCAACGACCCGGTGTATCTGGGCTTCGACTGGGACGTGGGGCACCGCATGGCCCGCATCCGCGCCCGACTCGAGGAGCTGCTCTCCTCGCGCAAGGCCACGCCCGAGGACATGATCGCCATCCAGGCGGACGACCGTTCCGTGCTCGGGGCGAAACTCACCGCCGCCATCGTCGCCGAGCTCGACCGCGCCGAGGCGGAGGCGGCCCACCCCGGCACCCACCCGGACCTGGCCGCGGCGGTGGCGGCCGTGGGCGGGGACATGCCCGCCGTGATTGCGCTTCGCGACCGTCTCAAAGCCTGGCGGTTCTCCACGCCCCCGGCGGTCGAGGGCGCGCCGACGCAGAGCGAGATCGACGAGTCGGTGGCGACATCCATCTTCAACGCCATCGTGCCGCGGCTGGTGCGGCTCTCCTTCGGCGACGAGGTGGAGGCCATCGGCGTGCGCCCCGGGGACGACTACATGGCCAAGACCTTGCAGTGGGCGCTGCTCGAACCCCAGCGGCTCGCGACCTACAACGACTCGATCCAGGATACCGTATTATGGGACGACCTGACCACGCCGGAGCGCGAGAGCCGCGGCGACCGGGTGCTCAGGGCCGCGCACCAGGCCCGCGCCTTCCTCTCCACGACGCTCGGGGCGGACCTGGCCGGCTGGCGCTGGGGCAAGCTCCACCGGGTGACGTTCAAGACGCTCATCCCCTTCTTCGACGCCTTCGACATCCCACAATCGACCGACCCGGATTTTCCCAATGGCTTCCCCCGCCACGGCGACAACTTCGGCGTGGACGCCAGCCACACCGGCCTGTGGGACGAGAGCGACTTCACCTACGGCTCGGGACCGCAGCAGCGCCTGGTGGTCGAGATGACCGACCAGGGGCCCCGTGTCTGGAACGCCCTGGCCGGGGGCGAGGTCCATGACTACATGAGCCCGCACCACGCCGACGAGGCGCAGTACTGGCGCAAGAACGAGGCGCCGCCGCTGTTCTTCTCCGAGAAGGACGTGGTGCAGAACGCCGAGACGCGGGAGCGGTTCGCGCCGTAACGCCCACGGTTTGCGCCTGCCGCCGCTCTCGGATATCATGGACCTGCTGTCTTCTTCGGCGAGGTGCCATCATGCATGGTAGATTGCTGCTGCTGGCTGCGCTTGGAGGTGCTCTGCTCATGGCGGCCGTCGAGTTCGGCTACCGGGCCATGGCGGCCGATCCCGAACCGGTACCACCGCTGCCGGAGGTGGTGCCCACAGGTTCGCCCCCGGGCTGGGAAACGTTGGAGTTCAAAGAAAGCATTCCCATCGAGTGGGGCACGGTGTTTTCCATCCACCGCGTCGAGAAGGGCGGCGAGAGCTACACCTTCTGGTTCCTGGCCACCGACGGCACGCTGCGCGGCGTGACCACGCGCGAGTTCACCGGCCCCAACCGGGGCAGCTTCTTCCCCGAGGTCTATATCATTCGCCGCAAGTGAGTCCCGCCTCGAAGGCCAACCTCTCCAGCCAATCTCGGGCGTACGCCCTCCCCGCGCTGTCCAGCGGATACTGCGCCAGCACCGCCGCCACCTCGGCCGCTCCCTGCCTGTCCCCCTCCTCGTGGCGGCAGGCCAGCATCAGCTTGAGCGTCTCCACCGAAAAGACCGGATGGGGCAGACCCTGCTCCCCGGCCCGCTCCAGATACGGCATGGCCCGCCGGCAATCCCGATTCTGCGCCAGTTGGCGCCCGATCAAATAGGCGGGCAGACCCCATTCGGGAGCGAGCCGATCGGCCTCCATCAGCGCCACGATGCCGGAGGCGGCGCTGGCCCTGCCCTGGAGAAATTCCAGCACCCGGAGCCCCGCCTGGCCGCGGGCGATGGCGTCCAGGCGGGCCAGGTTCAACCGAACCAGCGCATCCCCGGCTTGCGCCTCGAGCACTTGCCGAAAACGCTGGCAGGCCCATTCGAGTTCGCCCCGTTCCACCTCCAGGCGCCCCAGCCGATCGAGCAGGCCGAGACGGGCCGCGGGGGGCCAGTCGTCCCGTCCAAGGAGCCGGTTGGCGAGTGGATAGGCCTCGTCGCCGGCCGGACCGGCGGCCAGGGCATCCAGTTCCAGCAGGCGGCCGTCGGGATCGTCCGGCAGATGTTCCAGCATTCGCCGGGCCGCCTCCAGCGCCTCCCGCGGCCGGTTGCGCTGCAGGCTCTCCCTTCCCCGGGCCTCGAGCCGCGCCATCTCGTGCGCGCAGGGCCGGGCAAAGATGCTGCTCTGGCCGAAGAGGATCCGGGCCGATTCCATCTGGGGCGGTTCCACCATGAGCCCGTCCAGAAATCTCTCCCATTCCCGGATCGGACCCGCTGCCTGCCCAGGATAGCCGTCGAGCGAACCCTCGGCATAGGCGCGGCGAAAAAGCTCCCAACCATGACGCTCGATGAGAAAACGCACGAACGATCCGGCCACCAGATACGAGCGTCGGGCCGGCTCGCTCCAGAATCCCACCGGATCGAACAACCGCTCGATCCTCGGGGCCAGACCGGCGCGCCGCAGCGCCGCGGACCAGCGGTGAAGATAACGGGGATCGCCGGCGTACTCCGCCGCCACCGCCAGGCCCTCGGTGAGCCCGGGATTGAACCACAACACCCGGTGGCTGCTCGCGCGCAGCGGCCCGGCGCCGAACGCTCCGGCGTAGACATGCGCCAGTTCGTGCATGAGCGTGCCGTGGGGAAAATCGGTGCCGTTGAGCGCCAGCATGTTTTGCCAGGGCTTGGCGAACTGAGTCCGGCCCGCTCCCAGTCGGCGGCGCTTCTCGGCGGCACTCTCGAAAAGGTAGCTGTGGATGGGCGGCAGCGAGACCGGGCCGAACAGCCGCTCGAGCTGGCGGTAGCGAAACTCGTGATCCCGCTCGAGTTGCTCCGCCCGTTCGCGGCTGACTCCATCCGGAAGGTGCAGGACGAAATGCTCGGTCGTGCGGACCACGGGCAGCGCCCGCTCGACCGCCGCGCGGGTGCGCCGAAAGCCCAGATCGTCCCCGTGGGCGAACAGCACGGCGCCGGCCAGGGCCAGCGCCAGGGCCAGGCCGAGCGGCGCGCGGTTGTCGACCAGGGCCGCCAGGCGGGGCCGCAAGCTGGCGCGGTCGAGAAGCGCGCAGCCGAAACCCAGCGCAGCGCCCGCCCACAGCAACCCGTGCAGGCGGCAGGCGGCGAGCGGGAGCGATGGCTCCACCACCTCGTCGTAGATGGGCCCGGCGATCCAGCCGGCGAGCTGGTTGTAGGAGTCCACCTCCAGGCCGAAGTAGACTTCCAAAAGGTATCCGACCGCGAGCGACGACCAGAGAAGCGCCCAGGCGAGGCCGCCGAGGAACCTCCTGCGGAGGATCAGTCCGAGCGCAACACCCACGATGGAGGCGAAGGCGGCGCTGCCAACGGGCAGCAGCAGAAAAAACACGAGTCCGGAAGGAAAGGCGCAGTTCTTCACCCACACCGCGTTGAGGGACAGCAACGCGAGCGGAAGCAAGAGCACCGCGCCGCAGCGCGCCCAGGCCCGCCCGACCCAGAACAGCGCAAGCCCCGCCGGAGAGGCCGGGCCGGACCGCGAGAGCGGCGCGCGGCGCACGGCTCCGAGCGCCACAAACCCCGCGGACAAGGAAGAAAGCAGCGCCAGCGCCGCGCAGGACTCGTATCCCAGCACATCGAACAGCGGGATCCGCATGAGCAGCAGCGCCAGGGCGCCGTGCACGCCCAGCGCGATCCAGAAGGCGGGGCCCAGGCGAGCGGCCCACGCGCGCAAGCGATGTCTCGGACTCGCGTCGGACACGAGAAGCATATAGCACGAATCCCGTCCCGACTCACCCGGCAAAAACATTGACCCGGCCCGCGCCTTTCGCATAGCATGCCCGCCATGGCGACAGACGAGATCCAGGACGGCGGAACGCCGCCGGCCGGCGAGGGAGAGGAAAAGCGCCGCTTCATCCGGGCGCCCATCGAGCTCAAGGTGGAGTACAAGAAGCTCAACACCTTCTTCGCCGACTACACCCGCAACATCTCCAAGGGCGGCACCTTCATCAAGACCGACAGGCCACTTCCGGTGGGCACCGAGTTCCTCTTCCGCCTGGTGATCCCGCGCATCCCCCAACCGGTGGAGATCCGGGGCCAGGTGGTGTGGATCAACCAGCCCGGCGCCCCCTTCAACCCCGAGGTGCCCGATCCCGGCATGGGCATCCGCTTCGTCTACCGCGACGACCGCGAGCGGGAGGAATTCGAGCGCATGGTGGAGAGCATGCTGCGCGAATCCCTCGGCGAGCACCTGTTCCGAAAGCTCCTGGGAAAGGAGCCGGCGTAGCGGCCCTTCGGGCCCCCCGAACGCTCCCCGGCTGCGACCCCGATCCTCGACCGAGACCGGCAAACACCGGAGGGATCATTCCGATCCCGCAGGTGCCCGGCGGGCACGCCTCACCAGGCGGAGAGCTCGATGTTCTCGAACCGGACCTCGCTGCCGAGTTGGATGCGATTTTTCTCGAAAAACCCGCCGTTCACCTCGAGCACGTAGCGGGAGGGCGCGTCCACTTCGCGGCCGTCCTCGGTGAGCGGCGCGGCGCGCTTCACCACGCCCACGATGCGCCGGTTCTCACTGATGAAGATCATGTCGAGCGGGATGTAGGTGTTCTTCATCCAGAAGCGCAGGTGGCCCTCGGATGGATAGACGAACAGCATCCCCGCGCCCTCGTCCAGGTGGCGCCGGTACATCAGGCCGCGCTCCCGCTCCTCGGGCCGGCGAACCACCTCCACCCGCACCGCCACCTCGCCGTCGGCGGAGCGCAGGACCACCCGCGCCGGCCCCTCGGGGGCGCGGCGGCAACCGGGCGCCAGGGCGGAGCTGCACGAGGCGAGCGCCAGCGCGACAAAAAGGATGCCGTTGAATGCCGGCGCGGGACGGGACGTAGTATTTCTGCATGCCATGCCGCCACCATTCATATCGCCTTCGGTTCTCGGTCTCAAGTGGTTGCGCGGCGCGGGTGGCGGCGGCGGGCGATTCGTGGTAGGTCTGACATGGCGGAATCTTTCGACCCAGGAGGCGACATGTTGCGGGCGATCTGGACCATGGCACTATCCCTGGCGCTTCTTCCCGCGAATGCGGCAAATGCGGGCGACCTCTCGGGCGAGTGGAGTTACCAGGCGCTGAACGCCGAGGACACCAACTTCAAGGTCGAGCAAAAGGGCGCGGAAGTGACCTTCTACCGCCAGCTCCATCCGGAATTCGAGGGCAAGCGCTACTTGCTCGAGCACCTGTACCGGGGCAAGCTGGCGGGCCAGAAAGTCCAGGGCAAGATGTTCGTCCGCGAGGAAGGCATGCGCGATTTCGAGTTCCTGCGTCCCTTCGACGGCGTGGTCAAATCCCCGGAGCGCATGGTGATGGATGAAATGCCTCTCAAGCGGGTGACCCCCGCCGCCCCCGGCCCATCCGATGGCGTGGATGAGACTCCAGCGCAGACCCGCTATGCCAAGGTAGTGGTCAAGCGCCCCGCGGACAAGACCGCCTCCGCCTCTCCCGCCCCGCCCGAGGCCGCTTCGCCCGCTCCTCCCGGTCAGGCCGCCCCGGATCGCATTCCCAACCTGATCCCGGTGGCGAACCAGGTCCAGACCGAAAGCGGACGCGCCGCCGACGCGGCCATGCGGGCCGGCGACGTGGCCTACGCGCGCAAGGACTACGCCGAGGCGCTCCAGCAATACGAGGAGGCGCTGCGGCAGAACCCGCAGAAGGTCGAGGCGCTCTACAAGATCGGGCTTTGCAACGGCGTGCTCGGGGACCGCATGACCCGCGCCGGCAAGGTCGAGGGCGCCACCGATCATCTCAAGCGCGCCGTCGAGGTCTGGCAGCGCGCGGTGCGGCTCGATCCCTACAACACCGGCGCCAAGGAGAACATTCGCCGCGCCGAGGCCAAATTGCAGAAGCTCGAATACCGTTGACGGCTACTCCCACTCCCGCTCGCCCAGACGCCGTTCCAGCCAGCGGCGCAGGCTCATGCGGCGCAGCAGCGGGCCCAGCCAGTGGACGGCGGTCCCGCACACCGCGATGGCGGTGGCGCCGATGACGGCAAGCACCGCGATGGCGGGCGCCGGACGATCGGAAAAGAATGCCGGCAGCGACCCGGCCAGCAGCCCGGCCGCGATGAGCCCCCAGAACACCTCCAGCCCCAGGAAGCGCAGCGCGCGCAGCCGCTTTCCAGCCTCGGGGTCGCGGACGTTCACCGTCAGGCGCCCCCCTTCCAGATCCAGCAAAATCTGGGAGGCCTGGTGCGGGAGTTCGTTGAGAAAGCTGGAGAGCTGCAACAGCGTCCGCGCCATTCCCCCGCGCAGGTCGTCCAGGTTGTAGCGCTCGGCCAACAGCTTGCGCACGAAGGGCGCGGTGGCGGTGGCCGGCACCAGCCCCGGGTGCAAGGCGCGCACAGCGCTCTCCACCGTGGCCACCGCCTTGGCCACCAGCGTGTACTCGGCCGGCACCGCCACCCGGTAGCGCTGCGCCAGCAGCAGCAGACGCTGCAGGATCTTTCCGGTGTCCACCTCGCCCAGGGCCTTCTCGATCTGGCCGTCCATCATCCGCTGGATGTGCAGGCGCAGCTCGCCGAGATCCACGCGCTTGCCGGAGACGCCCACCCGGTACACCAGCCGGGCCAGGGTGTCCGGGTCCCGCAGCACCACTCCCAGCGCCATGAGCGCCAGGGTGTTGCGCATGGCCGGAGTGAGCCGCCCCACCTGCCCGAAGTCCATCATGCCCACCCGCCCGTCTTCCAGCACGCACAGATTGCCGGGATGAGGATCGGAGTGGAACAGCCCGTCCTCGAAGATTTGCTGGTAGGTGCCCTCGATCAGGTTGGCGGCGGCCTTCTGGGCCAGCTCGCTCCCCGGCGGGATGTCGGCGATCTTCTGGCCGCACAACAGCGACATGGTGAGCACCCGCGGGCCGCACAGCGGCTCCACCGGCTCGGGGATAGAGAGAGAGGTCCGCTGGGAAAAGTTTTTGTGGAACGCCCGCAAGGTCTCGGCCTCGCGGGCCAGATCCAACTCGCGCGCGATGGCCCGGTCGAACTCTCGCACCAGGCCGACCCCGTCCACCAGCGGTGAGCCTTCCTCCGGAGACGATTGCAGCAGGTGGGCCAGCGTGTACAGGATGTCCAGGTCGGCGCGCACCACCCGGTCGATGTCCGGCCGGCGCACCTTGACCGCCGCCTCCCGCCCGTCCTTGAGCCGGGCCCGGTGGACCTGGGCGATGCTGGCCGCCGCCAGCGGCGTCTCCTCGAAACGCTCGAAGATATCCTCCGGTTCTCCGCCGAGATCCTGTCGCAGGACCTTTTTCACCTCCGACAGCGGCATGGGCGGAGCCCGATCCTGGAGTTCGCTGAGCGCGGCGATGGCATCCGCCGGCAGCAGATCCGGCCGGGTGGAGAGGATCTGGCCCAATTTTACGAAGGTCGGCCCCAGCTCGGCCAGCATGCGCGCAAGCCGCTGGGCCGGGGAGACGCTCGGGGGGGCCTCCGCCGAGGGCGGCTTGAGCCGCAGGCGCTCGAACACCCGCGCCCGCGCCAGCAGGTCCCCGAAGCCGTGCTTCACCGCAATCTGCAGGATGCGGCGCATGCGGTTGAGATCGTAAAACGCCTCGCGCAGCAATCGCTCCTCCCGAGAACTTCGCGAAGGTACCACCCTGCATCCCCGCGGGCAACCCCGTTGATCCAAGCCGGGGTTGATGCTACCTTTTTTTCATGCGCTGGCGCCACCTCGCCTGGCTGTTGGTTCTGTCCGGCTCGTGCTCGCAAGGCACCACCGAATGCAAGAAGGACTCGGATTGCAGCGATGGTTTTCGCTGCGTGGCCGGGGTATGCTACTTGCGCATCGACGGCGGCGAACCGGCGGGGGGCGACACGGACGCGGGGTTCGACGCCGGGGATCCCGGCATGCCGCAGGACGACGGCGCGGATCCCGGCCCGGCCGACGAGGGCGGCGACCCCGGCGGCGACCCCGGCGAGCCGTGGATCATCCAGCCCGGGGTTGGGGTGGGCCCACTCAAGGTGAGCCAGGGGCTTTCCACCACGCACAAGCTCTCGGAGATCCAGATCGCGCTCGGCGAGAGCGGCAACTCCACCGGGGTCGAGTACGCCCGCGCCTTTCGCAACGACACCCTGTGGGTGAGCGGCATTGAAACCAGCGGCAACAAGGTCTTCGACAGCAACGATCGGGTGCTGACCATCATGGTTCGTCCGGGCTTCAACGCCCGGACCGCAGAATGGATCGCTCCGGGCAGCTCGCTGGCCTTCGTCCACGGCCAGCCGGCCTACGCCGTGCCGGACCACTCGGTGGTGGCCGAGCCCTACGGGTCCTACCCCGGCGGATTGATGGAGTCGTACTTCCGCATGGGCGCGTTTTTGGGATACGACGAAAACCAGAACCTCTCTGCGTTCACCGTCACCCGGGCTTTCCAGACCCCGCCCACCGGGACCATCAATCCGAGCGCGGCCACGGTCGCCATCGGCTCGACCACCATCGTGTGCGGCGACGGCACCAACTCCGGCACCCGGCGCAGCGTCCACCGCAACCTGCTCGGCGAGCCGGACGCCGAATCGACGTTTACCCAGCTCGTGCAAGGGACTTCCGTCCAATTCTACCTCGATTCGTACCGGGTGCTGGGGATGGAATTCGTGGGCGGCGACGACGTCATCGGCTACACCGTGGTGGACAAGCTGGTGGTGCTGGCGCTGTACCCGCTCTTTTACGGCAAGACCGCGGCCGGCCACGGCCTGGGGAGCAAAAAGTCCGAGTGGGAGCAAGAACTGGGCGCCCCGGTGACCCAGAAGAACGACCCCACCTGGGGCACCATCTTCGTCTACGCCGCCGGCTCGCGCTACTTCGCCATCATGTACACCAACCAGGGCGCCAGTCCGGATGACGGCGCCATCCTGCTCGTGCTAAACTACTACCTGGAATGAAACGGGCACCGCTGCCAGATATCCGATGCCGGCCGCGAGCCCCATGTCGAGGAACGCCATGAAGAATCTCGCCTTCCGCCTCGCCGTTGGTTTTGCCCTATTCTGCCTCGCCGTGGGCTGCTCCTCCGCCACCACCGGCCGGGACAGCGGCCCGTGCCAGGGCCCGCAGGATTGCCAGCCCGGCTGGATGTGCCGCAACGGCGAATGCGTCGAGGGGCCGAACTGTTCGGACGTGGACGGTGACGGCTACTGCGCCCGCATCGAAGGCGGCGACGACTGCAACGACAACCGCATCGACATCCACCCCACCGCCGAGGAAAAGTGCGACGGCATCGACAACAATTGCGACCGCCAGGTGGACGAGGGTTGTCCGTGCAACGCGGGAGACGTCCAGGCCTGCGGCTCCAACGTTGGCGTCTGCCGTATGGGCAAGATGACCTGCGAAAACGGCCAGTGGGGCCAGTGCGTGGGCGGGGTGATGCCCGCCGCGTCCGAGATCTGCGACGACAATCTCGACAACGACTGCAATGGCGCCACGGACGACAACTGCTCATGCTCCCCGGACGACACCCGCGTGTGCGGCAGCAACCTGGGCGAGTGCACCCCGGGAACCCAGACCTGCATCGAGAGCGGGGGAAGCTGGATCTGGGGACCGTGCCAGGGCGGGACCCAGCCGGTGGCCGAAGTGTGCGACGACGGGCTCGACAACGACTGCGACGGCACGGTGGACAACGGCTGCCTGTGCAGCGCCGACAGCCGTCGCTGCGGCCTCGACGTGGGCATCTGCCACTCCGGCACCCAGGCCTGCCACAACGGCGTGTGGCAGCAGTGCGTCGGGGCGCGCTGGCCGGAGCCGGAAGTCTGCAACGGGCTGGACGACGACTGCGACCGCCAGGTGGACGAGGGGTGCGACTGTCTGGATGGCATCTTCGAAGAATGCGGCAGCAACATCGGCGAGTGCCGTATGGGACTGCGCACCTGCATCGCCGGCCAGTGGAGCGACTGCCAGGGCGGAAGGCAGCCCCGCGCCGAGCTGTGCGATCACCGCGACAACGACTGCGACGGCTCCACCGACGAGGAGTTCCCCACGCTGGGCCAGGCCTGCCAGGCGGGCACCGGGGTGTGCCTGCGGACGGGGATTTTCTTGTGCAACACGGAGAAGACCGGCGTCGTGTGCTCGGCCGTACCCGGGACGGGCCACAGCGAGCTCTGCGACGGTCTGGACAACGACTGCGATGGCTCCACCGACGAGGACTTCGGCAACGTGGGCACCTTCTGCGAGCGCGGCGTCGGCGAGTGCCACACCACCGGCGTCATGGCCTGCTCCGCCGCTGGCAGCGTGGTTTGCAACGCCCCGGTGGTCCAGCCGGTGACCGAGCTTTGCGACGGCAAGGACAACAACTGCGACGGGCGCGCCGACGAGGCCTTCGCCCTGCTCGGCCAGACCTGCTACGCCGGATTGGGCGAGTGCCGGCGCCAGGGAGTGTACGTGTGCTCGGCCGACCGCCAGTCCACGGTGTGCAACGCCACGCAAGGCGGGACTCAGACCGAGGTATGCGACGGGCGCGACAACGACTGCGACGGCTCGACCGACGAGAGCGATCCGGCCATCGGCACCGCCTGCGGCGCCTGCGGCACCGCTTCCACCCCGCCCTGCCGCGGGCAGTGCCGCCCCGGCATCTTTGTTTGCCTGAGCGGGCAGCTCACCTGCGTGGGCGAGGTTCCCGCGGCGAACGAGACCTGCGACGGACTGGACAACGACTGCGACGGATCCACCGACGAGACCTACCCCACCCTCGGCCAGGCCTGCGAGGTCGGCCGCGGGGCCTGCCGTAGCGTCGGCTACATCATCTGCGACACGGCCACCGGCGGCGTCAAGTGCAGCGCCGTGGCCGGCACCCCCACCCAGGAGAGGCGCAGCACCAAGCAGTGCTCGGACCTGGTGGACAATGACTGCGACGGCCTGACCGACGGCACCGACAATTGCTACCCGGCGGGGATGCCGAACACCAGCTGCTGCACCACCACCACCTGCCCGATATGCCCGTAGGTTGGCGCAGGACGATGGCCCGGAAAACGGAGAATTGCCCGACTCGATCGCGAGGTGCTCCATGAAGATGAAACTGTCCATCGGAATCCTGTGCTGGACTTTTCTCGGCCTGGCGCCCGCCTTGCGCGCCCAGCCGGCCTGTGAGAAGCCCAACATGCTCATCGTTCTCGACAAGTCCGGCAGCATGGACGGCACCAAGTGGACCCAGGCCCGCAACGCCGTCCAGTACGTGCTCAACAACTATGGCACACTGCTGCGCTTCGGGCTCAACCTGTTCCCGGCGAACAGCGACTGCGCCTACGGCACCGTCCTGGTCGACGTGGGAGAAAACACCGCGACCGCCATCATGACCGCCTTGCCTTCCGATCCCTACTGGCCGAGCGGCAACACCCCGCTCGGCGCCACGCTGGCCATGCTCAACCAGTACGCTCCGCTCAAAGACGTGAACCGCCGCAATTTCGTCCTGCTCATCACCGATGGCCAGGAAACCTGCGCCGGCAACGCCGTGACTTCGGCGACCGATCTGTACAACAACGGAATCCGCACCTACGTCATCGGCTTCGGCAGCGACGTGGATCCCAATGCGCTCAACAATATTGCCGCGGCCGGGCACACCGGCTCGTACTACCAGGCCGACGACCAGAACCAGCTCCAGCAGGCCATGAGCACCATCATCAACCAGAGCCTCCAGGAGATCTGCGACGACCGCGACAACAACTGCAACGGCCAGGTGGACGAGCCCTGGCCGCTGAAGGGCACCCTGTGCACGGTCACCCAGGGCGGCTGCACCGGCCAGGGCATCTACCAGTGCAACGCCGCTCACGACGGGCTGGTGTGCACCGCCCAGATCGTCCCCTCCACCGAGATCTGCGATGGTCTCGACAACGACTGCGACTCCCAGGTCGACGAGGCGGACGGGGTGACCATCTTCGACCGGGACCACGACGGAGCGAGCACCTGCAGCGACTGCTGCGACAGCGGCAGCGAACCCATGACCGGCTGCAACGCCGGCACCGCCGCGGCCATCCGTCCGGGCGCCAACGAGGTGTGCAACGGCCGCGACGACAACTGCAACGGCGTCATCGACGAGTCCGACCCCAATATGGGGCGCGCTTGCGGCGCCTGCGGTGCGCCCACGCCGGCCTGCCGCGGCGAGTGCGCTCCCGGCGCGCTTTTGTGCCTCGACGGCGCCATGCAGTGCATCGGCGAGCGCACCGCGCAGCCGGAGGTGTGCGACAACAAGGACAACGACTGCGACGGCGCCACCGACGAGGACTTCCCGCTCAAGGGCCAACCGTGCAGCGCGGGCCGGGGCGCCTGCCTGCGCAACGGGACCTACGTGTGCACCCCGGACGGAACCGACGTCATGTGCTCGGCCGAGCCCGGCCTGCCGCAGTTCGAGGAGTGCAACCTCGCGGACGACGACTGCGACGGCGAGACCGACGAGGACTGGCCCCAGGAATGCTTCACCGCCTGCGGCGACGGCACCATCGACTGCGTCAACGGCATGCTGGGCCAGTGCTCGGCCGGGATGCCTTCGGACGAGGTCTGCGACGATGGCATCGACAACGACTGCGACGGCTTCACCGACCTGGAGGACTCGACCTGCGGCGTGTGCACGCCCGGCGAGCAGCGTCCGTGCGGCAGCAACATCGGCGAGTGCCGCGAGGGCGTCCAGATCTGCACCAGCCAGGGCCGCTGGGCGGACTGCCGCGGCCAGGTGCCGCCCACGGACGAGTTGTGCGACGCGCTGGACAACGACTGCGACGGGCTCACCGACGACGGCTCGCTGTGCCCGCCGGGCGAGGAATGCCTGTGCGGGGAGTGCGTCGGCCCCTGCGCCAGCGGCGAGTGCCCCGCCGGCGGCAAGCGCTGCGTCTTCGGCTGGTGCGTCTCCGACCCCTGCTGCGGGGTGAACTGCCCGGCCGGCACCGCCTGCAGCGCCCAGAGCAACGGCGAGTGCCAGGATCCCTGCGTCACCGGCCAGATCTCCTGCCCGCCCGAGCAGGTGTGCCGCCAGGGGTTGTGCGTCGAGCCCGACTGCTACGCGCCGGGCCACGAGTGTCCCTCGGGCGAGCGCTGCGCCGCGGGCGTCTGTGTGGCCGATCCGTGCGCCGATATCGACTGCCCGCCGGAACAGTACTGCCGAGAAGGCGTATGCCGCGAGGTGGCCTGCAGCCACTGCGCCGCGGGCGAGACCTGCCAGGACGGCCAGTGCGTGGCCGATCCGTGCGCCGGAGTGGTCTGCCCCAACGGCCGCTCGTGCCAGAATGGCGAGTGCGCCGCCGATCCCTGCCAGGGTGTGTACTGCCCGCGGGGCGAACGCTGCGAAAACGGCCAGTGCGTCGCTGATGCCTGCGAAGGCGTGGTATGCCCGGCCGACGCGGTGTGCCGGGACGGCTTCTGCATCCAGAAAGAAGAACCGCAGCCGGACGCCGGTGTGGACGCCGGCCCGGACGGGTTCGATGCCGGCGCCGACGCCGGAGCGGATGCCGGTGCCGATGCGGGCAAGGACGGCGGAGCGGATGGTGGGCCGGCGGACGCGGGCGGAGACGGCGGGACCGGCGAAGGGGAATCCGGCTGCGGCTGCAGATCGAGCGGCAGCGGCGCTGCCTCGGGTCTTGCCCTGCTCGGCCTGCTGGCATGGCCGCGAAGACGCCAAAACCACCGCCCGGCGGCCCGGCCGTAGCCCACACCTGGAGAAGAACCGACAGCCCCGCCTCGAACCCGAGGCGGCGCAGGCGCCGGCCCCTCCACCCATCCATCACGAGATACCGTATTCGCTGCGCAGACGGGCGTGCGCAAAAGGCCCATCCGTTTTCCCGGCCGGCGCCGGACACGCTTCGTCCGGCGATCCGGCTCGCTCAGTCCATTTTGTAGGAACTCGGATCCAGAAAGCAGGCCTGGTTGGCCTCCACCCACTCGCCGTCTTTGTCGCGTTCCTCGGCGAAGTTCACGCATTCGTCGATGCACGGCTCGCGCATGCGCCAGGCCTTTTCGCTGCCGAGAGAGCCCTTGAGCTTGGCGGTGGCGCGCTTGCAGCACTCCTTGCAAGCGTCCTTGACCGTGAAGCACCCGAGTTCCCGGCACGAGAGAAGGAAGAACACTGCCAGCACGAGCAGAAACTTTATTTTCATCGCTTCGGCTCCTTGTCGCGCCCCCGGATATATCGCAAAGCCGCCCGGCTGGCAACGGTGCCCGCCGAGCGGCTTTCGCTTGTGGCGCGGCCCGGCAAGAGTACAATGCGCGGGTGGCCACCCGCATGGGAGACTACCGGCTGATGCGCCTGCTCGCCCGCGGCGGCATGGGCGAAGTGTACCTGGCGCAGCTCGAGCGGGGACCGTTCGCCAAACCCGTGGCGCTCAAGCTCATCCTGCCCACGCTGGCATGCCGGCCCGAGTTTCTGGAGCTGTTCACCCGCGAGGCCTCGCTCGCGGCCCGGCTCAACCACCCCAACATCGTCCAGGTGTTCGACCACGGCTGCTGCGACGGCCACAGCTTTCTGGCCATGGAGTTCGTCGAGGGCGGGGATCTCGGCAAGCTGCTCGAAACCACCGCCGGCCCGCTCCCCGCCGAAGCGGCCTGCGAAATCACCGTCCAACTCGCGCGCGCCCTGTGCCACGCCCACCAGCGCCGCGACCCGTCGGGCCAGCCGAGCGCCGTGGTCCACGGCGATCTGTCGCCCTCGAACATCCTGCTCTCGCGCGAGGGCGCGGTGAAACTCGCCGATTTCGGCCTGGCCCGGCTGCGCAGCATGGCCCCGACACCCGGCACGGTGGCGGGAAAGCTTCGCTACCTCAGCCCGGAACAGGCGGACGGAGCGGCTCCGAGCGCGGCCAGCGACATCTACGCCTTCGGGCTCGTCGTTTTCGAGATGTTCGCCGGCCGTCCCGCCCTCCCTCCGGCCGAATCCGAGGAAGCAGCGCTGGCCCTGGCCCGCGCCGGCGTGCACGAGTTTCCGGCCCAGTTCTCCCCGGCGCTGCGGCGGGCGCTGGAATGCTCGCTCGACCGGAATCCCTCCCATCGATTCGCCAGCGCGTCCGAGCTCGCCCGCGCCGTCTCCGAGGCCGTCCCGCCCTGCGGGCCCGAACCACTGGCCGCCTTTCTCCAGCGCCACCTGCCGACCCAGGCGATCGCGGAAGCGACGCCGGAGCGCACCGCCGTTGCCGTTCGGCCGTTGGCGCCGCCGCCGTCGTCGGCGCGCCGGCTTTGGCTGCTGTTGTTCGCCGTCGCCTGGGCGGCCGGGTTCGCCTGGTGGGCGGCGTATCCCGAGCCAAAAGCTCCACCGCGGCCGCTCTTGTCCACTCGCCCCGCGCCGCCGGCCCGGCTCGCCGTCGCAATTTCATCCCCACCGACCGAGGTCCTCCCGCCGCCGGCATCGGACCGGGATTCCGCCCCGGCGGCTCCGGCAACCCCGGCGGCCGCCGCGCCCGCGCCACTCACATTGTCGGCGGCCCCCGGCGTTGCGGTGTGGCTGGATCACCGCCCGCTCCGAGGACGAACGATCCAACTCGGCCGCCGCGCGGCGCTGTTCGAACTCGTCGCCGCCGATCCGGCCAAACCGCTGCGCGTGCGCCTGCGCCTGATCCCTTCCTCCTCGGCCGGCGGGAGTTGGACGGCGAACGCAGAGTCGTCTCCCTGGTCGGAGCTTTCGCTGGACGGGCGGCCGGCCGGGCAGACGCCGCGCTCGAACATCGCTCTCCAGCCCGGCCGCCATCGCCTGGTCTTTCGCCGCGACGGCGGCGAGATCGAGTTCGAGGTCGCCATCGCGCCCCCGACACAGCGCTGAATCACAACGACCTCTCCGCAGGGCCATCTTGACAGCGGTTTCGATTTGGTATTTCCATCGTGGCGCAAGATGAAGCACGCCCATCTTCACATTCCGCTTTCGTTTTTGGTGCCAGTCCTCTTGGCCGCCATCGTGGTCATTCCAGTGACGCCGGAGCTCCACCAGGCCCTGGCAGACCACGATCACGTGCTGTGCGAAGAGCACAATCGCATCGAGGACCTGGGCATCAAGCGGTCCCATGGTCTTCGGGCAGGGTCACCTTCGGGCGTGGAGATGTCTTTTGTTCCGCCGTTGGCTGGTAAAACCCCGCTCTATGAAACGCCGCCTTGCGGACTGTCGAACCTCCACGTCCAAAGCTGTCGCCCTGCCTCGATCTCGCCCTGGTTCTGGCTGGCGCGAGTTCCCATGGGGACCACGAGGAGTCCTTCCCTCGAAATCCCTCCCCGCGATCCGCTCATCGTCGCGCCCAAGCATTCTCCTCCGGCTTCTTTCTCGAACTGATGTGGGCGAACGCCGGCCGCCGACCGGAGTCGGCGTGGCGTCGCCATCGCTGCTCGGGGAAGCCGAGGGAGAATCCTCATGGAAATCGCTGACGGAAGACTCGCATCCGCCGTCTGGCTCGCGGCCATCACACTGTGCCTGGAACCAACCGTACGCGGCGCCGAACCCGGCCTGACGATCGAGGATGCGGTTCGCTCCAGCCTTCGCCATCCCAGAATGCGGGCGGCGGAGGAAAACGTGCGGCAGGCCCGCGCCGAGGCGCAGAGCGCCCGGCTCCTCCCCAACCCGACCCTGAGCATCGAGGGTGGTCTGCTTCCGCTCAGCCGTTCGTTCTCTCCGGAGAAACCCGCCGGGCCCTCGGAGTTGTCCGGAAGCCTCAGCTTTCCCATCGACTGGCTGATCTTCGGGAAGCGCTCCGCCGCCATCGACGCCGGAGAGGCCGGTGTACAGGCGGCGCTGGATGAATACGCCGAAGCCGTACGCCAACGCTCCCTCGAAACCGTCATCGCTTGCTACGATCTTCTCGAGTGGCGCACCCTGGCGCAGACCGCCCAGGAGACCGTCGACGATCTCCTCTTGATCGAACGCGCAGTCCAGGCTGCGGCCGAGAGCGGCGGCCGCTCCCAACTCGATGTCGCCCGTGTGCGACTGGCGGTCCTGGCCGCGCAGCGCGAGGCGCGGGCCGCCGAAGCCGAGAAGGAGGCGGCAGCTCAGCGGTTGTCCTCCCTGCTGGAACCGGGCACTGCCGCCGCGGCATCGACGCTCGTCGGCAGCCTCGATGATCCTCTGCCGGCGTCGGATTTCTCGGTCGAAGAAACGTACCGATCCGCCGCGCAATCCCGTCCCGATATCCAGGCCTTGCGCCACAAGAGCGCCCGGGCCCGCGCCATCGAGGCATCCGAGGATCGCAACGCCTGGCCGGAGGCGTCGGTGGGCCTCAACGTGACTCACCAGTTCCAGGAGCCCATCGGCGCTCCCGATGCCACTGCCTTCGGGGTGGCCTTCGAGATGGCCCTGCCCTTCTTCGACCGGAACCAGGGCAACCGCGCCCGGGCCCGCTCCGCGGCAGCCCAGGCCGACTTCGAACTCACGGCCGCTCTGAACGAGCTGCGGACCGAGGTGCAGATCGCGGCGCAGACCCTGGCCGCCGCGGAACACAACGCTCGCCTGATCTCGGACCAAGAACTCTCCCTGGCGGCCCAGATCCGCACCATCCTGCAAACCGCGCGCGACTCGGGCGGCCGCCCGATGATCGAATTGCTGGATGCGCATCAAAGCTACCGCGAATCCTATCGAGCCTATGTGAGCAGCCGCGCGGACTACTGGAGAGCCCGCGCCCGGTTCCAGGCCACCATCGGAAAGAAGGTGATACCGTGAGCGAGCCCCTGCATGCCCTCTCGTCCCCTCCGCCGGCGTGCGGCCAGGAACCTCCTCCGCCGTCGCTTCTTAACCGGGTGCTGTACTGGGCCTACCTGGCCCTTACCGTGGGAATATGTGCTTTTCTACTGTGGCCGGAAGGCGGGACCGGCAAGACGGCACCCACGCCCGATCCCTCCCGCGACCACGGCGCCGTGCACCGGGATGAAACGGGCGCCATCGTGATTGCCGATAACACCCCGTTCCAACGAAAACTCCAGGTCGTCGCCATCCAGACGGAACGCATCAGCCTGCCGTTGCTCAACGTGACCGGCACCGTCGTCGCCAGCCTGCGGGCCAACGCGAGCGGCGGGCGCGACTGGCAATTCCATTCGCCCGAGTTGCTGGCCACATACGCCGACTGGCAAAAGGCCGTGGCCGATATCGCCTTCACCAAGGCGCAGTTCGACGCCGTCCGTGAGCTGGCCGACAATCGCATCCAGGCGCAGGAGTCGTTGGTCCAGCGTTTGACCCGACTGGTCGCGGCGGGCACGGAGCCCGAACGAGATCTGGCCGCGGCGAAAAACGAGCTGGCCCTGTCCCGGATCCAGGGACGCAAAGAAATCTACGAGGCCGAGACCGCCTGGCGCCAGGCGCACCGTGCCGAGGCGGCGCTCCGCCGGCAACTGGAGCAGGCGGGGCTCGACACTTCCCTGCTCGCGACGCGCGAGGGGGATACCGACATCGTGGTGGCCGATGTTCCCGAAAACCTGTTGTCTCGGGTCCACGTGGGCCAGGCTTGCGAGGCGAGGTTTGCCTGCCTGAGCCATGAGCCATTTCCTGGTGTGGTGCGGTCCATTGCGCCGGTCTTGTCCTCGGAGCGGCGTTCGCTCCGGGTGCTGTTCACTCTTCAGGATCCCGACGACAAGCTGCGTCCCGGCATGTTCGCAGACATCGGCCTGGGTACGAACGAGCGGTCCACCATCCGGGTTCCGGCCGCGGGGCTCGTCCACGTCGGGACCTCCGATTACCTGTTCCGGCGAGAGGACGCCCAGCGTTGGCGGCCGACGCCCGTGATCGCCGGGGAATTGCAAGGCGACCGGGTGGAGATCCTCGAGGGCGTCCAAGAAGGCGATCATGTGATCGGCAACGGCGCCATTCTGCTCAAGCCGCTGATTTCCGATTCTCGGAAAGATTCCGCCGAGCCCGCGAAGGGGCGGAGCTGATGGGCTCCCCCATCGAGATTGCGTTGCGGCACCGCCTCTGGTTCCTGCTCGCGGGACTGGGTGTCGCTCTGGCGGGCGTGGCGGCCTTTCAGCAGCTTCCCGTGGATGCCTACCCGGACATCGCGGCCCAGTCCGTATGGGTCGTGACCACCCACCCTGGCCGCGCGCCCGAGGAGATCGAACGCCGGGTGACCATTCCGATCGAGATCGCCATGCGAGGCGTTCCGCGGGTGGAGACGGTGCGGTCGCAGACCATCTTCGGTCTTTCGCTGGTCCAGCTCATCTTCGAAGAAGGCACCGAGACCTATTGGGCGCGGCAGCGGGTGCAGGAACGCCTGGCCGGGATCGAGCTTCCCGAGGGCGCGAGCGCCGATCTGGCGCCCGTCACCTCGCCCTGCGGCGAAGTCCTTCGCTACGAGCTGACGTCGGACGGGACCGTGGACTTGATGGAGCGACGGACGATCAACGAGTGGGTGGTCATCCCTCGACTGCTACGGGTCCCCGGAGTGGCGGATGTGTCGAACTTCGGCGGCCTGGCCAAGCAGTATACCGTCACCGTGCAGCCGTCGAAGCTCGTCCAGCATGGCGTCACCATCGACGATATCGTGGGGGCCATCCAGGCGAACAATGCCGCGGCCGGAGGCAGCGTGCTGCCGCGCGGCAGCATGTCGCTGGTCATCCGGGGCTCGGGTCTGCTGGAGAGCCCGGCACAGATCGCCAATATATTCATCAAGTCACAGGGCGGCGCTCCGCTGTTCCTGCGGGACATCGCCGAGGTGGTACCTGCCCCCATGGCCCGCTCCAGCATCTACAGCAAGGACCGCACCGACGAGTCGGTGGAAGGCATCGTGCTCCTGCGCCGCGGGGAGAATCCTTCCCAGGTGCTTCAGGGAGTCCGCCAAGCCATCGCCGAACTGAACGAAGGCGAGCTGCCCGCCGGAGTGCGCATCCAGCCGTTCTATGACCGCCAGCATCTGGTGGACAACACGTTGCGCACCGTGGCCCACAGCGTGTCTCTGGGCATCGTGCTGGTGGTGCTGGTGCTGCTCCTGTTTTTGGGCCGGCCCAGCATGGCCACATTGATCGCGGTGACCATTCCGTTCTCGCTGCTCTTCGCCCTGGTGCTGATGTGGCTGACCGACATTCCGCTCGGCCTGCTTTCCATCGGCGCCATCGACTTTGGCATCATCGTGGACGGGGCTGTCATCGTGGGCGAGAACATCGCCCGCCGCCTGGGCGAGGCCACCCGCTGCGCCCGGGAGCGGGGCTCGGGAAGCGTTTCCGTGGCGCCGGTCGTGCTGGCCGCCGTGCGCGAGGTGCAGCGTCCCGTCGTCTCTTCGATGCTCATGGTGATCGCCGGATACCTGCCCATCCTGGCCCTGACCAGCATCGAGGGTCTGCTGTTTCGGCCCATGGCACAGACCATGGTGTATGCCCTGATCGGTGGACTCATCTTCGCCCTCTTGATGGTCCCCGTTCTGGCCACGGTGTTGTTCCGCGCGGGGTATCACGAGTCCAGCGGCCGAGTGGCGATGGCATTTCAGCATGGGTACGCCCGATCGCTTCGCTGGCTGATGACACATCGCTGGCCGGTGGTGGCCACGGTGGCCGTGGCGTTGGCGCTCGTCGGTGGCCGGGTACTGCCCCGGCTCGGAACCGAGTTCTTGCCGTATCTGGACGAAGGCCCGATCTGGATCAAGGCCAACTTTCCCGAGGGGACCTCGCTGGAGCAAACGGCCGAATTCGGCAAAATCATTCGCCTGGCGGTGCTGGAATTTCCCGAGGTTCGCTTCATCTCCGCTCAAACCGGCCGCACCGAGGCCTGGACCGAGCCGTTCCCTCCCAGCCGCATCGAGATGATGGTGGGTCTGGAACCGCCCTCCTCCTGGAGTCGATTCGCGACGAAACCCCAACTGGTCGAGGCTCTGGCTCGGCGCCTGCGGGACGAGTTTCCCACCACGCGCTTCGTGTTCACGCAACCCATCATCGACATGGTGACCCAGGATACCAACGGCACGTCTGCCAACCTGGGCGTCCAGTTCTCCGGCCCGGATTCCGATCGCCTACTGGATCTGGCCCGGCGCACCACCTCGCTCCTCGCCACCATTCCGGGAGCCCGCGACGTCAACATCGAACAGGAAGGCCCGCAGGCACAGCTCATCATCCAGCCGGATCGCCGCCAGTGTGCCCGCTACGGCATCCGGGTCGAGGACGTGAGCCGCCTCATCGACGTCGCGCTGGGCGGAGCGCCGGTGGGCACCTTGTACGAGGGCGACCGACACTTCGACATCGTCGTGAAACTCTCTTCGGACAGCATCGCCTCTCCGCGAGCCATCGGTCGCCTGCTGCTGAACAACTCCCAGGGCCAGCCGGTGCCGCTGGCCCAGATCGCCCGTATCGAGATCGCCGACGGCCAGACCATCATCACCCGCGAGAACAGCCGGCGCATCCTCACCGCCCGCTGCGACATCGTGGATCGCGACTCCGGCTCGTTCGTGGCCGAGGCCCGGGAGAGGTTCGAACGCGAGATCCGGCCGTCGCTCCCCGAGGGATACCGGGTCGAGTGGATGGGCATGTTCGAAAACCTCGAGCGCGCGACGAGGCACTTTGCGCTGGTCATCCCGGCCGTGGTGGCGCTCATCTTCGTCATGCTGTGGATCACCTTCGCCTCCCTGCGCAGCGCCGTCCTGGTGCTCATCAGCATCCCGCTGGCCTGCATCGGGGGCATCCTGGCCCTGTACGTACGCCACATGCCCATGAGCACCTCGACCGGTGTCGGCCTGGCGGCCCTGTTCGGCATCTCCATCATGAACGGCGTCCTCATGGTGCGCTGCATCACCGCGATGCGCGAGGGCGGCCTGCCGCTGGAAGAAGCCATCGTCCAGGGCGCGTTGCAGCGCCTGCGCGCCATTCTGATCGCCGCCATCGTGGCCATCTTCGGGCTGCTGCCGGCCTCGCTGGCCACCGGATTGGGGTCCGACGTGCAGCGGCCGCTGGCCACGGTGATCGTGTGGGGGCTCTTCAGCTCCACGCTGCTCACCCTCTTCGTGATTCCGGTGCTGTACCGCGTGTTTCGTCCTACGCTGCGCGGCTCTCTGCTCCGCAAATCCGACTAGGCCCGACCGGAGCAATCCAGAAACCGTTTGACTGCAAAGCAAGACGCGGCCATACAATCCAGCCACGTGCCAAACCGGAGGTAAACCATGTACGGAACGGTCCAGCAGCAGCTCGAGCAGGAACTCAAGGAGATCCAAGACGCCGGCCTGTTCAAGGACGAGCGCATCATCACCACCCCCCAGGCGGCGGCCATCGCAGTCGCCGGCGGCAAGCAGGTGCTCAACTTCTGTGCCAATAACTACCTGGGTCTCTCCTCCCACCCCGCGGTCATCGAGGGGGCGCGAAAGGCGCTCGACACCCACGGCTACGGCATGAGCTCGGTGCGCTTCATCTGCGGCACCCAGGACCTGCACAAGCGGCTGGAGGCAGCCATCTCCCAGTTCCTCGGCACCGAGGACACCATCCTGTACTCCTCCTGCTTCGACGCCAACGGCGGGCTGTTCGAAACCCTGTTCGGCCCCGAGGACGTGATCATCTCGGACGAACTCAACCACGCCAGCATCATCGACGGGGTGCGCCTGTCCAAGGCCGAGCGGCTGCGCTACAAGAACGCCGACATGGGCGAGTTGGAGAAGCACCTGCAGGCGACCCAGGGCAAGCGGCGCCGGGTGATCGCCACCGACGGGGTGTTCTCCATGGACGGCAACATCGCCCCGCTCGACAAGATCTGCGACCTGGCCGAGCGCTACAACGCCCTGGTAATGGTGGACGACTCGCACGCCTCGGGGTTCATCGGGAAAAACGGCCGCGGCACCCCCGAACACTGCGGCGTGGAGGGCCGGGTGGACATCATCACCTCGACGCTCGGCAAGGCGCTGGGCGGCGCCTCCGGCGGCTTCACCAGCGGCCGGCGCGAGATCATCGCCTACCTGCGCCAGCGCAGCCGGCCGTATCTGTTCTCCAACACGCTGCCGCCGGTCATCGCCGGGGCGGCCCTGGCCTGCCTGGGCCTCATCTCCAAGAGCACCGCGCTGCGCGACAAGCTGGAGGCGAACACCCGCTACTTCCGCGAGCAGATGACCGCCGCCGGCTTCAACATCAAGCCGGGCGTTCACCCCATCACACCCATCATGCTCGGCGACGCGCGCCTGGCGGCGGACATGGCCCGCGACATGCTGGACGAGGGCATCTACGTGGTGGGGTTCTCCTACCCGGTGGTGCCCAAGGGCGCCGCCCGCATCCGGGTGCAGATCTCCGCGGCCCACGAGCGCGAACACCTGGATCGGGCCATCGCCGCATTCGTCAAGGTCGGAAAGAAGCACGGCGTGATCCGTTAGGCCGGCCGCCGTTGCCCTGACCATGCCATTTTCATCTGCAGCCCGCCGAGATTCGCTGATTCTGCAGGCATGGCGCACCGGATCCGAGCAAATTCAGAACCGATGATCATGGCCTTTGTTCTCCAACCCTTTCGCGAACCCCAAGCGACCCCGCGGTCGGCCGCGCCGCGCCTCCCGCGTTTTGCGGCATCTTTTCCAGCGGTCCTCGTCCTGTTGTGCGCCGGCCCGGCCCGGGCGAGCGAGGGGCTCGGCCGAGAGCTTTCGCTGCCGTGGGTGTTGCCGTTCGTCTTGATGCTCCTGGTCATCGCGTTGGCGCCCCTGCTGCTGCCCCACTGGTGGGAGAGCAACCGCAACAAGGCCATCCCGGCGATCGCGCTGGCGCTGCCGGTGGCCGTCTTCCTGCTGGCGCAGGCGCCGCACGAACTTCTCCACTCCGGCAAGGAATACCTCTCCTTCATCATCCTGCTTTCTTCCCTGTTCGTGATCTCGGGCGGCATCCGCATCCGCATGGACGTCCAGGCCACGCCCGGGGTGAACACCAGCTTCCTCCTGCTCGGCGCGGCGCTGGCTTCTTTCATGGGCACCACCGGGGCCGCCATGCTGCTCATCCGGCCGTTGCTCGACACCAACCAGGAGCGCACCCGGGTGGTGCACACGGTCATTTTCTTCATCTTCATGGTGGGGAACACCGGCGGCTGCCTCACCCCGCTGGGCGACCCGCCGCTCTTCATGGGATACCTGGCGGGCGTGCCCTTCTTCTGGTTCTTTTCGCTGTGGCCGGAATGGCTGGTGCTCAACCTGGGACTGGGTGCGCTGTACTACCTCCTGGATCGCTTTCACTACGCCCGCGAACCGGCGGCGGCGCTGGCGCTCGACCGGGCTCGCATCCGGCGGCCCGAGGTGCTGGGCCTCGTCAATCTGCCGCTGCTACTTTGCGTGGTGCTCTCCGTGGCCTTCCTGCACGAGGGCGTCGCCCCCTTCCCGGTGCGCGAGATCGTGTTGCTGGCCCTCGCCGCCGCCTCCTGGAAGCTGACGCCCGAGACGCTGCGGAAGGAGAACCGCTTCACCTTCCATCCCATCATCGAAGTGGCCGTGCTGTTCTTCGGCATCTTCATCACCATGATCCCGACCCTGCTCATCCTGCGCGCGCGCGGCGGAGAACTCGGCATCGACTCTCCCGCGAGCTATTTCTGGGCCACCGGATTGCTGTCTTCGTTTCTCGACAACACGCCGACGTTCGTCGTCTTCTTCGCGCTGGGACAGAGCGTCGGCGTGGCCGCGGGTCAGACGCCGGTGGCGGCCACCGGAATCTCGGAGCTTTTGCTTCGCGCGGTTTCGCTCGGGGCGGTGTTCATGGGCGCCAACACCTACATCGGCAACGCCCCCAACTTCATGATCAAGGCCATCGCCGAGGAGCGCGCCATCCAAATGCCCTCGTTCTTCGGCTACATGCTCTACCCGTTGGCGGTGCTCCTGCCGCTGTTCGTCCTGTTGACCTTCCTGTTCTTGTGAGCGTTGCGGTATTCCGCGGCGGTCGAGCCGGCCGAACCGGCCCGCCGTCATGGAAGAACGTTCCTCGGCTTTTTCGGCGGGTCGGATCAGTCGCTGAGGGCAGCGTGCAGCGCTTCTTTCTCCGCAGGGGACAGATCCAAGAACTGCACGCCCATCCCAGGCGGATCGTCCGGCCCGTCGCCCTGGGATCCACGGCTGACCCGGGTCACGCGCCCCCGGGTACGCACCGCCACTTCGGCTCCGGGCAAGACGAAGGTGAGAAAGAAGGTCTCCCCCACATCGAGAAGCAGATCGGAGCGCAGGAACACCCCGCCCTCGCTGACATCGCGGCTGTCGAAACAAAGCTCTCCGCCGGCGGATCCGTCACCGACCTGGATCTCCACCTTGAGCTTGCGGCGCTCGTGCCGGCGCTGATCGAGGATGGGCTTCGTCATCCGGCCTGACCGGTGGGGCTGGCCTTGATGCGAACCTTGTTCTGGGCGATCTCGCGCAGAGAGATGATGGCGGGTTTGTTCTTGGCCTTGACCAGCGGCTTGGCGCCCTCCAGCAGTTGGCGGGTCCGCCGGGTCGCGAGCAGCACCAAGGCGAAGCGGTTGGGGACCTGACGCAGGCAATCTTCGACGGTTACACGGGCCATGCACACCTCCACACAGGACCGTTTTTCTTACGCCAAGCGCGGCGCCAAGGCAAGAACTTTCTCCGGGCAAACCCGGCAAGGAATCGAATTGTGCCCGGACCGGAATTTTTTTAGCGATTTTTTCGGGTGACTTTTCCCCTTTATTATTAGCGGGTTTTTCGGGGATTTTCTCCCGGGGGCACACGGGGACAGAGCCCCCGTGCTGAAGCCGGGGTGGGGGGAACCGGACCTTCGGGTCCGAAGAAAGCTCGTTACGGCGCCTGGGACCCGCCATCGGGCGGCGGCGTGTCGGCCAGGTCCGCGGCCGACTTGGGAAAGAGCTCGAGCTTCTTGCCATCCACCACGCAAATCTGAGGCCGGGAGGTCCCCGCGACGAAGACGCCATCGGATGCGGTCTTGCCCACCTGGAGCACGCCCAGCTCCTTGTCGTCCTTGTCGAGCAGGGTGATGGTGCGTTCGGGCTTGTCTAGGCCGAACTCGGCCAGGTTGGCGCCCTCCTTGGGGCCGGCGAAGCGGCTGGCCTTGAGCGAGGAGAGCGTGCTGAGAAACGAGGTCACCTTGTACAGGCGCGCCGGCGCGGACATCGGGGACAGGATGGCCCAGCTGTCCTGGGTCCGGGCCGGCTCCTTGTCCGTGGCCGGGACCTCGATCACCTTCTTCTCCAGCACGATGAGCTCGGACGCCGAGGCCAGCTTGATCTTGTGCACGGCCTTGCTGTCGAACCGGACCGGCGCCCGGGCCTGCAGATCGAAGGCCGTCTTCTGCGCGTTCTTGAGCTGGTACTCGCGGATCTCGCACAGCGGCCCCGGCGGCTCCCGGCGACGGGCGAAGAACTTTCCCTTTTGATTTTCCGCGCCGCTCATGAGATCGACGACCTGGGTCCGGTCCGAAAGCGTCACGCTGGCGGTGACCACGGGAGCGTCCAGCCCGAAGGCCTTGGCGGGCTCGGCCGAGGGCGGGAACGACGCCGCCCGCAGATTGCGCAGGGAGTTGAGCAGGTTGGTGACCTCGCCCTCATCCGCCTCGTCCTGGACCGGCGCCACCAGGCGCCAGGCGCCTCCCTGGCGCTCGAGGTCCACCCGGTTCTTTCCCTGGACCAGCGAAAGCCGGGTCACCTTGTCGTTCTCGAAGCGCAACACCTCCTTGCGCCGCAGATCGAAGGTTTTCTTGAGCAGCGCCGACTCGTTGAACGAGGCCGTGGCGAGGACCGCCGGATCGCCCTCGCGCTGGATGTAGATCTGGTTGGTGAAGACGTTGACCTTCCCGATCTTGAGACCGACGGTCTTGCCGTTCGCGAGCTGCGCCCGGATCTCGCCGCGCGGCGAGGCCAGCCCGTACCGCTCCAGATCCTTGGCGTCCTCTCCCTCGATCTTGGCGGCGAAGTCCAACCGATCCAGCGCCCCCACCAACCCGTTCACCGCCATGTCGTCGGCTTCGTCCTGGACCGGCTCGAGCACCTTCCAGGTGGCGAGGTTTTTCTCATCCGCGCCGGTCTTTTCGAGCCGGGTGAGCACACCCTCGGTCTTGACCTCGAGGGACTTCACCGCGCCGGCGTCCATGTCTAGCACCATCTTGGCGGCGCGCTCGGCGTTTTCCCTTTCCGCGCGTGGCCGGTGAATGCCGAAGAACGCCACCAGGACGACGCCGGCCAGCACGAGCAAGGACAATCCGCCCTTGAGCAGGGTGCGGGTGCGGTAGTTCATGGCTCTCCTCCACGGCCCGCGCGGCCCTCAGGCCGAGCGGCGCAGCTCGCGCACGGTCATGCCGACCGCCAGGATGAGCAGCGGCAACAGCACGGTGGAGAACGACGAGATGAACTTCATCTGGCCCTCGTCCAGGCGCAGCAGCGAGGCGGCGCGGAAGCGCGGGCGGATGGTGATTTTCTTTTCCTCGGCCGTGAGCCAGGCCAGCGTGTTCATCACCAGGTTGCGGTTGAAGGGGAAGATCCGGTATGCGGCGTCCACCGGCACCAGCGAGGAGCCGAACACGGCCAGGCGAGCTCCCACCGCCGCCGCGCCTTCGGGCGCCGGCTGCTTTTGCGCCACCGCGGCCATGGGCACCGGCCCCGGCACGTCCTTGCCGCTGTCGAATGTGATGGAATCCACCTTCTCCAGGTTGTCCGTTTCGCCCCAGCTCTGCGGCCCGGTGGCGGCCAGTTCGACCGTTTCGACGCCCGGCAGGTTGCCGCCGGCCCGCTTCACCGAGTGGGCCATGGGGAACACCGCCTGGAGCTGGTTGAGCACCACCACACCACCGCGGAAAAAGCGCGAGAAGATGGCGTGGTCCTGGGGGTAACGCATGGGGTCGGTCACCGCCTCCAGCGGCGAGCGCGAGCGCGGGTTGACCACCACGTCGGCGCCCACCTGGATGCCGTAGGACAGGGCCAGGGCGTTGAGCGAGGGGGCATCCTGGTAGCCGGCGAAGATCATGACCCGTCCGCCGCCGTCGAGGTACTTCTGGATGCTCTGGATTTCGCTGTCGATGATCGGCTGGCGCGGGCCGACCACCACCAGCGCCTTGCAGTCGGCGGGGACCTCCGGGGATTCCAGCAACGACAGCGGCTCGGGCTGGAAGCCCTCGGTGCGCATGTCCTCCACCCACAGGGTCATGGAGGACTGGGCGTCCTGGCCCTGGAGCGAGCGCTCGCCGTGCCCGGTGAGAAAGCAAATCTTGTGGCTCGATCCGGAGGCGGTGAGCTTGAGCAGCGCCGCGGTGATGGTCTCCTCGGGTCCGGAAGAACCCTCGTCGTCGATCTTGATCCGTTCTTCCTTGCCCTTGTAGCTGAGCACGATGCGCGGGCCGTCCGCCGAGACGCGGTACTTTTCCACCAGGTCCTCGCGTACCACCGGATCCACAAACTCGTAGGAAAACCGGTTGCTCCCGTAGCGGTAGCGTTCGAGGAAGTTCTTCACCACCTCGTAGGCCGGCTCTTTGGTGCTGTAGAAGGCGATGGCCTTCACCTCGTCCTCCAGCGAAGCCAGCACGCTCTGGCTCTGATCCGAAAGAGAGAAGACTCCCTCGCTGGTAAGGTCCGCCTGGGCCGGATGGGCCCAGGCCAGGTAGTTGAGCAAAAAGGCCAGCGCCACCGCCGCCACGCCATAGAGGACGGTGAAGCTCCAGTAGAAGGCCGAACGGCCCAGAAAGCGCTGGCGCAGGCCGGCCAGGTTGGTGGCCAGCCAGATGCCGACGAAGACCAGGCCCAGGATGAGTTGCACGGCGACCAGCGTATTGAATTCCCAGTCCCACAGGAACATGGTCGGGAAGGGCACGGTCACAACGGCCGCGCCGCCCACCACGCCCAGGATGCGTCCCAGTTTGGTCATGGTCGTCTCCTCCCTTCTCTAGCGCCAGCGCAGCGTCTCGATGGAGCGGTGGGTGAAGAACAGCCCCAGCCCAATCAACGAGGCGTAGTAGGCCAGATCCTTGAGGTCGATGACGCCCTTGGCGAAACCACGGATGTGCTCGATGGCCGAGAGCCCGGTGAGGATCTCACGGGCCAGGCCAGCGTTGTCGGCTCCCGCCCAGCCGACCACCCACAGCAACAGAAGCACCAGGAAGGTGAGAAAGGCCGCCACCACCTGCGACTGGGTCAGCGACGACACGAACATGCCGATGGCGGTGAACGACGCCCCGAGCAGGAAAATCCCCAGCACTCCCGTCAGCACCGTGCTCCAGGCCACCGCCCCCACCTCGGCATAGACCGAGACCAGCAGCGGGTACACCAGGGTGAGAAGCACCATGACCAGCAGCACCACCAGCGAGGCCAGGTACTTGCCGAGCGCGATCTGGAACGGGGTCACCGGGTTGGTGAGCAGCAGATCGAAGGTCCGGGCCCGGCGCTCCTCGGCGATGAGGCGCATGGTGAGGAAGGGCGCGACGAAGATCAGGATCACCGCGGCGTTGTAGAACAGCGGCGCCAGCACCTGGTCGGTGAAGTTCATGTACTGAAGCATCTGGGGCCGCATTTGCGAATTGATCATGATGCTGCGCTGGAAGAAGGTGAGGATGCGGATGAAGAAAAAGCTCGTCACCAGCGAGAACACCGCGAACACCCAGTAGGCGACCGAGGTGGTGAAGTACTGCAGAAGCTCCTTGCGGACGATGGCGAAGATGTTGCGCATGGCCGCCTCCTAGCGCTGCGTGAGATCGTAGAAGGTCTGTTCCAGGGAGCGGCCGCCGGCGGTGAGGTTCTCCAGCGTGTCGTTGGCCGCGATCCGGCCGCGATGCACGATCACCACCCGTTTGCACAACTGGATGACCTCGGGCAGGTAGTGGGTGGAGAGGATCACGGTGTGCTTCTCGGCCAGCTTCTGGATGAGCGAGCGCACCTCGACGATCTGATTGGGATCGAGGCCGATGGTCGGCTCGTCCAGGATGAGCACCTCAGGCTCCCCCAGCAGCGCCTGCGCCAGGCCCACCCGCTGGCGGAAGCCCTTGGACAGCTCGCCCAGGCGCCGCTTGCGTACAGACTCCAGGTTGCAGGCGGCGATCACGCGCTCGATCTCGCTCTTTTGCCTCTCGCCGCGCAGCCCCTTGATGCGGGAGACGAAGCGCAGGTACGACAGGGTGTCGAGGTCGTCGTAGAGCGGCGGCTGTTCGGGCAGGTAGCCCACCCGGCGCTTCACCTCGAGCGGCTGCTCGAACACGTCGAACCCCGCCACCATGGCCTTCCCGGAGGTCGCCGGAGAGGCTCCCGTCAGAATGCGCATGGTGGTGGTCTTGCCGGCTCCGTTAGGGCCGAGGAAACCCAGCACCTCGCCCTTGGCCACGGAGAAGCTGATTCCGTCCACGGCCACCAAGTCGCGGTAGCGTTTGACCAGGTTGGTGACTTCGATCATGGCTCTCCCTCGCAGTTTTTTTCGCGCCTCGAAACCGCGGCAAGCGATATTCTATTCCCACCGGGATTGTCAAGATGATTCGGACAGTTATCCGCCAGCCCCGGGGGCGGGGTCGACGGCCACCATCTCCGCCACCGACGAGGGCAGCCGCACCGACCAGGCCGGCGCCTGGGCCGGAATCAGCGGGACGATTTCCGATTGGCGCAGGATGTCCTGTCCGCGCGGCGAGAGCACGAAGCGTACGAACCGCCCGGCCGGCTCCGGGCAGCGGCAGCGCCTGGAGACGGTGAGGCCGAAGGTGATGGGGTGCCCTCGAGTGGACACGGTCTGCCCGCGGTAGTCCGGCACGTCCACCGAAGCCCGGGCGTACTCGTCCGCCAGATCGGGCCGCCCCAGGTTCACGTCGTCGGGGAGGCGCAGGTAGGGCAGGCGGTGATCGGTCGCGTGGCAGCGGTACACGAAGGCGTAATCGATGGCCCGCGCCTGCAGCAAGGCCAGGATCGTGAGGGCGTCGGGGCGCTGGTATGGCGCGGAGGACTTGGCCGCGAGCCGCTCCGAAAGAGAATTTTCGAACCCCGCCGCGCGGCGCTCCATGAGCTTCCAGGCCAGACGGGTGTAGTAGCCGCACGGATCGATGGACGGGTCGGGATGGCCCACGAGCACCTCCGGGCGGAGCAGGATCTCGGGCCAGTTCTCGGCCGTGATCTCGGCCGCGTGGCGGCTGGCCTGGATGTAGGCGATGACCAGTTCGGTGGTGGCGAACCGGACCATCCAGTCGGCGTCCTCGGACCTCAGCCCGGTCTCGATCAGGCGATCGTCGGCGAGCATCACCACGTCCGCCGGGTGCAGCAGGTGCCGGCGCAGCAGCATCACGCTCCCCTCCACGATCACCCGCAGATCGATGTCCGGGTTCTCGCACTCGAACCTCTCCTCCATCTGCCCGACCGCCGCGGCCAGCGCGTCCGCCGCCAGCACGTGAACCACCTGGCGCCGGTCGGCGCAGCTTCGGGAAAGCAGCCAGCCGATCCCCGCCATGGCGGCCACGGTCCCGGCGATCCACAGCAGGCGCCGCCAGCCAGGATTCATGTCTCCTCCCCCACCGGTGCCGCCCCGGACGCCCGCGGGCAGCACATCAGGTGTTCCGGGGGAAGGAGGATAGACAGCGGCTCGTTCTCCCGCCAGCGCTCTTCCCAGCCGGCGTCGCCCAGCGCGATCTCCAGGGAACCTTCCGGCCAGGCCTCGGGGCGCACCGAAAGCGACCACCGGTCCGCCCGCCGCTGGATGCGCAGGATCCGGGCCCGGAACCCGCCTTCGCCTTCGCCGACGATCCGCACATGCTGCGCGCGGATCCCCAGCCACAGGGGCCCCGCGGCTTCTTCAGCCGGCGCCGGCCCCTCGATCTCCAGCCCCGTGCTTCGATACCGACGCAGGCCGGGGCCGCGGCCCGGCGCCGCGCCGTCCACCGGCAGCAGGTTCTCGACCAGCAGCAGCCGCGCCGCGTCCAGCGTGGCCGGCCGCCGCCATACTTCCTCGGGAGCGCCCACCTGGAGGATGCGTCCCTGAAGGAGCAGCGCCATCCGGTCGCCCAACACGAACATCTCGTCGGGTTCGTGCGTGACCAGCACGGTGGTGAGCCCGATCCTGCGCCGCAGCTCGGCCAGCTCCCGGACCAGGTCCCGGCGCAGCGCCGCGTCCAGGGAGTTGAACGGCTCGTCCAAAAACAGCACGCGCGGCTCGGCCACCAGGGCCCGGGCCAGCGCCACCCGCTGTTTCTCGCCGCCGCTCAGGCCCAGGATGGAGCGCCGCGCCAGAAGGTGCGAGATGCACAGCCAACCCGCCGCCTCTTGCACGGCGCGCTCGAGCTCTTCGTTGGGGCCGCGTCCGCGCCGAGAGAAGGCCACGTTGTCGAACACCCCCAGGTGGGGGAACAGCGCCAGGTCCTGCGGCACGTAGGAGAAGCCGCGCCGCTCCGGCGGCCGGCGGGTGACATCCTCCCCGCCCACCAGCACCTGGCCGCGCTCCGGTTCGTGGATGCCGAGGATGGTTTCGAGGAGCAGGGTCTTGCCCGCCCCCGAGGGCCCGGCCAGCACCAGGCACTCCCCCGCCTCCACCCGCAGGCCGATGTCCTGAAGCCCAAAGTGCCCCCGGCGCAGCGCCAGATCGCGGATCTCGATCATGACGGCCTCGGCCGCAGGACCAGGTACACCGCCAAATAGCCGATCAGGCTCACCAGGGTCAGCACGATGCTGAGCGCCACCGCCCGATCCAGGCTGACCGAGGCCAGGCTCAGGTAGATGCTGATGGGCATGGTCTCGGTCTTTCCCTTGACCGCACCGGCAATGGTGGAGGTGGCGCCGAAGTCGCCGGCGGCCCGGGCCCAGCCCAGGATCAGGGCCGCCAGCACGCCGTTTCGCGCCAGAGGCAGGGACACGCGCCGAAAGCACTGCCAGGGCGTGCACCCCAGCAGGCGGGCCACGTGCTCCAGGCGGGGATTCTGGGCGGAGAAGGTGGCGCGCAGGATCAGCACCTCCAGCGCGAAGGCCACGAAGAACTGCGCCAGGATCATGCCCGGTACCTCGAACACGAAGCGCAGCAGGTGGTCCTCCACCCACTGGCCGGGGGCGGTGCGGAACATGAGCACCAGGGCCACCCCCAGCGCCATGGGCGACATGATGGTGGGGATGACCAGCAGGCATTCCAGCACCGAGCGCCCCGGGAAGCGCCAGCGCGCCAGGGCGTAGCCGGCGGGCAGGGCCAGCCCCAGGGCCAGCAGCGAGGCCAGCGTGGCGGTGAGCGCGCTCAGGCGCATCGCCTGCAGCACGTCGGGCTGGGCCAGCAGGGAGAAGGGCGCCGCGGCCCCGGTGTAGGCGAGCTGCGCGGCCAGCAGGCTCACCATCAGGGTGACGCTCACCCCGACCGCCATCAGCAACAGGCCCTCGAACCAATTGCGCATGGGCTACCATCCGGCGGGCAGTTTCCACTCGCCGCCGACCGGGGTGTCGGGGCGGGCGAACCGGCGCGCCTCCTCGACCGAGGTCAGGTAGTGCCACTTGCGAAACACCGCCTGGCCCTCCTCGCCGATCAAGAAGTCGATGAAGCCCTGCGCCCGCGCGCGATCTTTCGAGTCCACCGACACGGCGATGGGGATGTAACCGACACGGGGAATCTGCTCGGGATCGAGCAGCACGGTCTCGATCTTGCCCGGCTGCCAGTAGTGGAACACCCGCCAACCTAGCACGGCGTCCACCGCGCCCAGGGCGGCGAGCTGGGCGGTCTTCTCGCAGGACTCGGCGTGGGTCACGATGTTGGGGCGCACCTTCTCGGCCAGGCCGGAGCGCTCCAGCACCTCGGCGGCGTAGAGGCCCACGCACACCGCGTCCGGCCGGGCGATGCCGATGCGCACCCCGGGCCGCGCCAGATCCTCCAGGGAGCGGATGTTCTTGGGGTTGCCGGCGAGGACGTTGATGGCCGGGATCAGGTAGGCCACCCGCTTCTCGGTGTCGGCTAGCACCAGCCCCTCCCGCTTGGCCATGTCCATGAAGTCGGAGGAGCCGGGCAGGTAGAGATCGCCGCGCCGGGCCAGCTTCATCTCGGAGAGCATCTTGCCCGAGCCGCCGAAGTGCAGCAGCACCCGCACGGGGTGCTTCTTTTCATACAGCGCGGCCGCCTCCTCGATGGCCGGCTTGGTGGCCGATCCCACGAACACCTCGATCGCGGCCGGCTCCCGGGCGCAGCCGCCAAACACATCCAGCGCAGCCGCAAACCACAACAGCGTCCAAGGGTGTTTCATCATGAATCCGATCGGATGGGTGTATTCATCCGCTCCTCGAAAGACGATGGGACCGGACTCGCGCCGGTTTTCGCGCAGCGCGGGCGGCCGGCCGGGCGCAGACCGGGCACCGCCCGAACACGATGAGCTGCTTGCCTTGCACAGAGAAGCCGCGGCCCAGGATCACGCGCGGCAGCGGCTGGTCCAGCAGGCACAGCGTCCGCTGACATCCGAGGCACTGGAAATGGGCGTGGCCGCCGGGGCAACCCGGCGCCGCGGGGTTGGCGCAGAACAGGGTGGTGCCGTCCACGGCGCGCACCGTGTGGATCAGCCGCGCCGCCTCGAGCGAGGCCAGCGCCCGGTACAGGGTGACCCGGTCGAGGGCCTGAAGGTCTTTCGCCGCGGCCAGGCGCGCATGGCTCAGGGGCTGCCCCGCCTGCTCCAGTGCCGCCAGCACCGCCCGGCGCGACCGGGTGCGGCGCAGCCCGGCCGCCCGCAAGCGCAGGGCGGCCTCGTCGTTTTTGCAACTTAGTTTCATATTGGTCAGATACCCCGGCACGGGCGCACCTGTCAAATCGCGGCCCCCGCGGGCCGGCGGAGCAGGCGGGAACGGCCCCGTTATTTCTGCGGTTCCAGCTCGATGTTGAGGATGACCACGTCCCCATCGGAGAGGGTCACCTTGCACCGCTGGGTGACGAAGCCGGGCATGGAGATGAGCACGTCGTAGGTCCCGGCGGGGAGGGTCTGGGAGAAGGCCCCGCTGCCCTTCTCGGCGCGGATCTTCACGTCTTGGCGGGAACGGCTACCAAGGCCATAAGCGGCATCCCGGCGAGCGAGCGCACCGTGCCCTTGAGGGTGGCGCGCGCCTCACCACTGGCGGGCTCCAACCGGAAGGCCACCTGCGTCTCGGGTTGGCCGGTGACCAGCACGACCTGGCTCTGCTCGGCGAAACCTTCCTTGAAGACGGTGATCTTCAGCGGCCCGGCGGCCGAGGGACAGGTGATGAAACGCCCCGTCTCCGCATCGCTCAGCAAAACGGACGGCAGCCGGCCGCCGACCGTGACCCGCGCCCCGCCGACGGGTTTTCCGTCGCGGGCGTCCAGCACCTGGCCGCTCACCCGACCCGGTATCGCCACCTCGGGCCCGACGCAGGGCGCTGGGCGCCTCCACGCGCTCCGTGCGCACCACCTCGCGCACCTCGATGCGCGGCGCCTCGGCCCCGAAACTGTACCCCAGGGCCAGCACCACGTCGTACGGCGGCGTGCTCACCCCGTCCGGCCCCGAAGGTCCGGTACCCATCAGGCCGATGTCCACCGCGGCCAGCAGGTGCAGCCGGTGGTCCGAAAAGGGCCAGCCGCGGACGCCCAGCGTGATGAAGGCCGGGTTGTCCGAAAAGGCCAGGTGCCCGGCGCCTACGGCGGGGTCGAGCGAGAACTCCAAAAAAGGCGCCACCGACCCGAACTGCCACGCCCCGCCCAGCCGCAAAAGCACCTGGTCGTGCGGGTTGACTCCCGCGGCGAACTTCTGCGCGGCGGTCAGCGGGTAGTCGAAAATGCGCTTGGAGTTGTCGAAGTGATAGCCGGCGTTGAGGTGCAGCCGCAGCTCCGGCAGGGGACGGAAGTCGAACAGGAACACGATGCGGGTGGAGATGCCGTCGGCGGCCAGTTCGGTCATGCCGCTCCCCGCCGGGAACACGCTCTGGATCCACAGGTCGGCCGAGAACCATTTCAGTATCGGATAGCCGTAGCGCACGCCCAGCCACGGGTCCCCCACAGTGAGCGAATCGGAGGGCACGAACGAGCGGTTGCGGTTGGAGGAGAGCAGCACCCCGGCGTTCACCTCCAGCCCGGCCAGGGGCCGGCCGGAGACACTCAGAAGCGAGAGCAGGCGCTCGTGCGTGTCTCCGGACGCGAGAAAGTCCTTCGCCTGAAAATACGCCAGCGAGGCCCCCAGGGAAACGATGCCGCCCGAATCCTCCCGGGCCGCGGCGGTGTGCCACAGAGCCGGCAGGCCCCACTCGGAGAGGCCCGCGGGCTCGAGCGGTGGCGGCAGCGCGGGCAGCATGCGGGTGGTCATGGCCTCTCCGTCCGGTGGGGCCTCAGAGGACGGCTCCGCCGGGATCGCGGCAGGCTCCGCCGGGAGCGGCGGCTGGGGTGCTTCGAACGCGGCCGGGCGCTCGGGGAGCGACGGGGGCTCCGGCGACGCCACCGCCATGGGTACGGGCGGCGGCGCAGATGGCTCTGGTGCTGGCGACGGCGCGGGCGGCGACGGCCGGGGGATCTCGCGAAAAACCGCTACCATCTCGCCGGCCATGGGCGTCTTCCGCTTCAACGACAATGCGTGGATCAGCAGCGGCGCGTCGCAAGACACGGAGAGGAGGTGGTCCCTCTTCCCCACGGATAAAAATACGCCCCGGGACACCTTGGAGGAGAGCTCGAGCTTGAGCTCGCTCTGGGCGTGGCCGTCGAGGACGAGCTTCAGGGTAGCGGCGCGGTTCTCCTCGCCGCGCAGAAGCAGCACCAGCGAGAGCGGGCCGGAGATCTCAATCCGAAGTTCTTTTTGAGGGGCCAGCGCGACGAAGGGACGGATCGTCTTGCCTTCCTTCAGGTTGCGCTGCGGGTGCGAGGACTGGAGCCGGACGGCGGCGCCCGTCGCCTGGCTGAGGGCGGACCCGGGGATGCAGGTCAGGGCCAGGATCGCCGCCAGGCAGAACCGAGACCGCGCCAACGCCTTCATGTCCGCTTCTCCCTCTTCAGGGCAGCGTGGCAGACGCCACGTTGGACAGGAGAGAGGCATTCTGGGCCTTGTCCACCACCCGCAAGCCAAAGAAGTACGTCTGTCCGCCCAAAAGATGCGGTACTCGCTGGCCCGGCCGGCGCGGGCGTCGTCGCCGCTCGCGGTCCAGGCCAGGACGATGGCGCCGGCCGAGACCGATGCTGCCAGATCGGTCACCGGGGCCGGCGGATAGGTGTCGTTCGTGTAGGCCGGGCGCAGCACCACCTGAACCGGGGTCAACTCGTCGGCCTTCACCTCCAGGCGGTCGGCGCTGCCGCGGCAGAAGACCACCCCCGCGGAGAGGACCTCCGCCACGAGTTGGTACCCGGTGCCGGCATCGACGCCGTCCACCGAACAGGCGAGCGCCTCGTAATCGCAATCGACTTTCTTCACGGTGGTGGAGCCGCGCGAGACGGTGAGCCGTACCCCGTCGGCCAGGCCCGAGAGCACGCCCCGCACCTCACCTGCCACCGGCTCGGCCAGGATCGTGAGCCGCACCGCGAACCCTCCCGTCCCTCCTCCGCCACAACCGGCCGGCGCGAGCAATGCGAGTCCGATGGAGAGCCAACAGGGTACGGTCCGAAGCCTCGATAGGATCGTACGCCGCATGCCGCCCTCACTCCCAGCCCACCGAAAACCCGCCCTGTCCCGGCGAGGCGCCGCCCTTGAGGCCAAGGACCACGGCCGCGCCGGCCGCCGCCAGCACCACGCTCCCCACCATCGTCCAGAACCACCAGGTCTGGTAGAAGCGCTTTTCCTCGCGGGGTGGCGGCGGCGCGTTGACCGGCTTGCCCTTCTCGATGGGCTCGGGGATCTTCAACGGGGCCATGCTCGGCGCTCGGGCGGCCGGGTCCAGTTCGAACACCGGCCGTAGCACGACCTTCCCGCCGCCGCGCACCAGCACCATGTCCTCGAACGGAAGAAAGCCGCTCTTTTTCACCAAGATCTGGCGCACCCCGGCGGGAAGCTCGAACTCTCCTCCCGCCAGAGCGGCCAGGGGCCTTCCATCCGAGAGAATTTCGAGACCCTCCGCTCCCCCCTCGATTACCAGCCGCCCCATGCCGGCCAACAGCGGAGTCACGACGCCCGCGAGCGCCTTCAGCGCGAGCTTGCGAACTGCCGGTCCGGGATCGGCCGTCTCGCCGGCGACGAACTCCGACTCCCGCCCCAGCAAAAGGCCGCTCGCGGCATCGAAGGAGAGCACGGTGACGGTGACGCCGTCCAGGGTCCGAGCCGCCCGGACCTGCAACAGGTACCGCGCCCGCAAGGCGGTGCCCAACTCCTGCAGGCACAGGCGGCGCTCCTCGCATTCCTTGAGCGTGGCTCCGAAAGACTTGAGCCGTGCGGCAAGCTCGGCCGGCGAAGCGTCACGCACATCGAACAGGCCGATCGACGAGACGGCGTGCTTTGCAGCGACATCTCCCCGCCGGACAACCCCGTCACCTATGTGCCCAACGTCCAACCCTGCACCGGGGCCGACGGCACGCCCTGCGACGACGGGGTGTTCTGCGCCGTGGGCGACCACTGCCTGGCCGGCGCCTGCGCCGGCGGCGGGATGCGCAACTGCGACGACGCCAACCCCCTGCACCCTGGACGCTTGCGACGAGCAGAACGACCGCTGCACCCACAGCAACCGGCCCAACGGTTTCGGCTGCGAGGATGGGCTCTTTTGCACCAGCGGCGACTCCTGCCAGAACGGCGCCTGCGTCTCCGGCACCCAGAACACCTGCACCGTATCCAACCCCTGCACCAGCAACTGCGACGAGGTCAACGACACCTGCGGTGGCTGCGTGCCGGCGGGGACGCGCTGCCTCAACTCCGTGCAGCAGGTCACCTGCGACGGCTCCTGCGGCATGACCGAGCTCATCATCTGCCCCTATGGCTGCAACGCGACTCGCCAGCGCTGCAACGAGTGCGCCCCGTCCAGCGTGGAGTGCCGGGGCGACGCCGAGCAACTCTGCAACGCGGAATTCACCTTTTCGGCGGACGGGCGGCTGCTGTCGGTCGTGTGCTGCGCCACCAACCGCTGCATCTGCGATCGTTCGGTTTGCCTGGAGGACGAATGCTTCGGCGCGCCGGACCTGAGCGCCGGAGGGACACTCACCGGCACCACCTGCGACGACTTCGACCACATCCCGGGGGATTGCAACCCGGGCGGCACCGCCTGCCGGACTCCCGCCCAGGGGGGAGCGCCGGAGCAGATGTTCCAGTTCACGCTCGACGACGGCAACCCAAGCCGTTCTTTCTTCTATACGGTGGCTTTGGACACCGCCGGCTCGGCCATCGACACCGGCCTGCGGGTATCGCGCGTTTGCTGCAGCGAAACCCAACCCATACCCTTCACCGGGGTCTGCGATGCGACACCCGCGACCTCGCCGCGGACGGCCTGTTCGCAGCAGCCTACCCTCCGGGACAGCTTGCGACTGTGCGGGCTGCCCGAGGGAACCTACTACGGTTCCGTGGAGAGCCCGGCGTCCGCCTGCGGGAGTTTCTCCTTGAGCCTGGCTCGAAGCCCATCCGGCCTGGATACGGCCCCGTTCGCCGGCAACGTGTCGCAGGGCGGCTTGTTCCGGGGCAACACCTGCTCCCTGATCGACAACTACGCCTTCCCGGACGAGTGGACCTGGGCGAGCGGAAACTGCGGCAACTGCCGCGGCCCGGTCGGCGGTCTCCACTATTGTCCGGCCTGCTCGGTGACGGCCGCCAGCGACTGCACCCTGAGTTCGAACGGGGTGGACGAGCACTGCGCCTACAGCGGGGCCGGCAGCAAGGACGCCGTCTTCTACCTGGCGCTGTCCCAGGACTCCGGGGTGGATATCTCGACGGCCGGCTCAAACTTCGACACCGTGCTGTACGTCATGCAGACCGGCCCGAACGGGGCCTTGCCCCCCGGACTGCGGCGAATCTGCAACGACGACTGCTGGACTTCCGACGGGCCCTCGCACATCCAGACCTCGCTGCCGGCCGGGGTGTACTACGTGTACCTGGACGGCGCCGGCGGGGCCTGCGGCGACTACGTGCTGCGGGTGATCGTCTCTCCCGCGGCCACCTGCGGGGACAACCTGTGCGAGGGCCAATACGAGAGCTGCCTGACCTGCCCGCTGGACTGCTTCTGCCCGCACTGCGGCGACGGGATCATCCAGACCTTCGAGGGAGAGCGGTGCGACGACCACAACGGCGCGGGCGGAGACTGCTGCGGCTCGAACTGCGTGGAGGAGGCCGGCTGCGCCTGTTACGGAGAACCCAGCACCTGCGGGGTACCGTTCACTCGGGATGGCAGCCACACCTGCAACTGCGCCATCCCCGACGGGACCAATACAGGCTGCGGGGTTTCGCTGGTGGACACGCTGTCGATCGCGGGCGCCTGTACCGTGGTGGGCGTCACGGTGGACATGAACCTCACCCATCCCTACGTCGGCGACCTTATGCTGGTGCTGCGCGGGCCCGACGGTACCGAGGTGACGCTGCACAATCGCAGCGGTGGCGACACCGACAACCTGGTCGGCAGCTACGAACAGACGCTGACCGCCGACGGCCCCGGCCGGCTCTCGGACTTCGTGGGTCGCCCCGGCGGCGGGACCTGGACGCTGACCGCGACGGACTGCTCGCGGACGGACACGGGCATTCTGAATTCCTGGGCGGTTCATCTCCAGTGCCTGTAGCGCCCCCGGAGGTCGGACACCCGGGAAGCCGAGCGAGGACGGCGTGGAACATCGAATCCAGTGCGCAAAATGCGGCGCCGAGTACCGGGTGGATCCGGAGAAGATCAAGGGCAAGCCCGCCCGGCTCACCTGCAAGAAGTGCCAGCAACTCATCCGCATCCTCCCCGCCCCCGGCGGCGACTTCGAGGTGCAGGGCGGGACGCTCAAGTCCCCGCTGGAGCCGCGCCTGCCCGAGCAGATCGGCTCCTTCCGCGTTCTGAAAGCCATGGCCAGCGGCGGCATGGGCGACATCTATCTGGCCAAGCAGACGGGCGCCGAGGGTTTCGAGCGTGAGGTGGTGCTCAAGGTGCTGCACCCGCACCTGGCGCGGGACGTCAACTTCGCCAAGGCCCTGGTGGACGAGGCCAAGATCACCGTGCGGCTGCATCATCCCAACATCGTGCAGATGTTCAACCTGGAGCGGCAGGGAGAGCTGTTCTTCACCGTGATGGAGCACGTCCCGGGCCGCTCGCTGGCGGCTATCCAGCGCGCCTATCGCCGCATGGGCCGCAGCATGGCGCTGCCCATGGCGGTGTACATCGCCTGCGAGGTGCTGGAGGGCCTGTCCTACGCCCACGAGCTCAAGGACGAGAACGGCGTCAGCCTGGAGATCGTACACCGCGACGTGTCGCCCTCCAACATCGTGGTGAGCCAGGACGGCTGGGTGAAGATCATCGACTTCGGCATCGCCAAGGCCCAGAGCCGTCTCAGCCAGACCCAGCCGGGCATCATCAAGGGCAAGTTCGCCTACATGGCGCCGGAGCAGTTCATGGGTACGGTGGATTCCCGCGCCGACCTGTTCTCGCTGGGGGTGGTGCTGTGGGAGTGTCTGGCCGGGGTGCGGCTGTTCTACAGCCAAACCGACGTGGACACGCTGCAAAAGCTCCTGCACCTGGACCCGCCGCCCATCAACCTCACCCGGCCCGACATCCCCGACGGCCTGAACCGCATCCTGACCCGGGCCCTGGAGAAGAACCCCGACAAGCGCTTCCAGAGCGCGCGGGAGTTCCGAGCCGCGTTGCTGTCCTTCATGGCGCCCATGACCATCGAAGAGATGCGCCGGCAGGTGATCATCGCTCCCGGAGGCGGCAACGTCGCCGAGCTGTTCAAGAATGAGGAGTCCGAGCAACCGGAACCCACCCCGGTCATGCGCGCCCAGGACATGCTGGCCCACCCCGGGACCGTCCTTCCTCCTGCGGCGGCGCGCCCAACGTCCGCCCGGCCCCGGTGGCTGGTGCCGGGTCTGGCCGCGGTGCTGCTCGCGTTGATGGGAGGGACCGCCTGGCTTCTCCTGCGCGGCCAGGAAAACCCGCTTCACCCCGACGCGGGAGCGGCCGTGTCCCAGGATCAGGACGGCGGGGCCTCCGCGGAGATGGCGGCTCCCCACGCTGAACCAGCGCCGGAAGACGCCGACGCCGGACCCGCCGCGCTGGAGGAGCCGATCTCGTCCCCCGCGACCGACGCGGGCGTCGCCGACGGCCAGAAACTGGCCCATACGCCGCCTCAGGCCCCGGTGTTTCTCAGCCGCGAGATGGTGGCGCGCATCATGCGCCGCTCCGGAGCGCGTTTCCAGGCCTGCGCCGACCGCCACCTGGCCGGTTCCGGGCAAACGCAGGGGGTTCAGCTGAAGCTCGATTTCACCATCGCCCAGAGCGGCCAGGTGACCCAGGCCGCCATCGCGCCTCCGCAACTCGGCGGAACCGACTTCGGTCGTTGCTTGCTCGAAGCCCTGCGCCGGGTGCCCTTTCCCCGCCACCGCGATCAGAGCGTGACCATCAGCTTCCCGCTCGAATTCGAGGCGGTGAAACCCGTCGCGCCCTGAACATCCTGTGCCGGCGGGCCCGACCGGAGTGCAAGCCTATCCGCCCAGGTGGCGCACCACGTACAGCGCGGCCTCGCCCCGCTGGCGGAGTTCGAAGATGAGAACCTCGCCCGGTTTCACGCCCGGGATGCGCTGCTCGAACCGCCCGGCGGCGTCGAGCGGAAGCCGCTGCCGACCCAGAAACACTTCCGCGCCCACCGGGGCCAGGCCGCGCACCACCACGGCGCCGCCCTGGACTTTCTGCCCCGGGCGGGGCTCATCGACGCGCAGCAGGGTGGCCGAGTTGTCGAAGGCCAGTTCCAGGCGGTTCATCTGGGACACCGAAAGTTCCCGGCCCGCCCCGTCCAGCGCCGCCTGGTACCAGAAGTAGATTCCCTCCCGCAGCTTGCCGGCGGGCAACTGGTACCGGCCGGACTGGGCACGGGCTTCCAGAACCGGGTGTTCCAGGTTCTCCTCGGCATACACGCGCAACCGGTACGCGGCGGCGCCCGGCACTTCCTTCCAGGAGAAGTTCAGCGCCGGCGCCTGACCCTGGAACAGGATCCGGGTCTGGATGCCGGTGTCCATCACCAGGTTGGAGAGGGCCTTGCCGCCCCGCGTCGAGGCGGCCGGATCGCGCGCGATGTCCACGCTGCCCACAGGACCCGGCTTCTCACCCTCGCCCGGCCCTCCTCGCCGCACGCGCCAGAAGTAGGTCCCAAACCTTCCCGTCTCGAACGGCAAATCTTCTCCGGCCACCGGCTCTCGAAACAGGGTCTTGTCGAAGGTACGGGAGGCCGCGACCTCCAGCGTGACGCTCTGCGCGTCGTCGGCCTTCCAGGAAAAGGTCACGCCGCGCGGGGCCCGGTCGGAAAAAACGCGCACTGTCTGCCCCTCTCGGACCCGCAACGGAAAGGCCGAAAGCCGCGCGGTGGCCACTTCACCCCGGCGCACGGTGGCGCTCTGCCCGGCGCGCAGCGAGAGAGTCTTCTCCCCGGCCGAGACCCGGGCCTCGCCGGCGCGCACCATCACCTGGCTCTCGCCCTCCCGGCGCGACACCGCCACGTCGGCGAGGGTTCCGACCGGCGTGGCCACCACGCGAGTGTCGCCGGACTGGATCTCCTGGAAAACGCTTTCGCCTTCCTTTCGCTGCATCAGCACCCGCGCCTGGCCGGACTGAAGCTCCAGCGCGCCCTCGCGGTGCAGGCCTTCCCGAAAGGCACCCCGGTACACCGCCACTGCCCCCGGCTCCAGCCGCACCCGCGAACCCGCGCCGTCCTGCCACTCCACCGCCTGGGCTCCCGCCTCCAGCGTCGTGCCCGGCTCGATGGGCTGGGCGGCGCTCCCCGGCCGGGTGAAGCGATCGCTGCCCGGGGCCTTGATGCGGGCGCCCTTCCCGAGCAGCAGGCTGGCCAGCGGCTCCCGCGCCACCACCACCAGTTCGCCGGCCCTGAGCCGAAAGGAGGCGCCCTCCTGGAGCGCGCTGCGCTGCCCGCCGCGGGTGATGGAGGCCTGGCCCATCAGCATGCGCACCCGCACCCCGTCGCCCCCCCCCCGCGTCCAGCCGGGCCGCGGTGCCGCGCTCGAAGGCCACCTCGGAGGCATCGCCCATCACCAGGGCAAAGCCGCGCTGCGCCTTCTCGTCGGCCGTGAGGCGCACCCCGCCGCCGCCCTCCAATCGCATGAGCCGGACTCCACCCCGGCGCAACAGCACCGTGTCTTTCTCTTCTCCCAGTCGCAGGCGGAATCCCAGATGCTCGCCCTCGGCCTCCAGATCCACCTCGCCTGCCCCAGCAAGAGTTCCATCTCTTCGCCGATGATGTCCAGGCTGACCACCGCGCCGGGTTGAAGCCGGATGACGCGCTGATCCTCCAGGGTCACGACGCTCGCCTGCTCTCCGCGGGCCCGCAGGCGGCTGCCGTCGGGGAGTTTTTGCCCCACCGCCACGGTCTGCCAGGCTTCGTTCGCGTCGGCCTGCCATTCGGCCTGGCCCTCGAGGGAGACGACCGTGAGGCCGGCAACCGGCTGAGCGTCGGGAGCCCCCGGCGACTCCCGGCTGCAGGCTGCGCCAAGCAGCATCAGCAGCACGATGAGCAGGCACCGAGAGAAGGCGCCGGCCGAAATGAACCGCACGGCTTTACGGTACCCGAGAGTCGGCGGCAGGGCAAGAATCGGCCCGGCGGGGGTTTGCCGCCGGCGTGGGTCGGCGCTAGAGTGATCTTTGCCCAAACGGGAGGGTCGTATGCGGTTTTTCGCCTGGTTGTTGTTGGCCGCCGCCCCGGCATGTCTGATCTTCGCCTGCGCGGAAGGAACGGAGACGCTGCCGCTGCCTGGCGGATACACCGTCCGGGTCGAGGAGCGGCCGATACGTCTGGCCTTCTTCCGTCCGGACGGGTCCCTCATCGCAGAAAGCGCCGCCTCCGACCCCTCGCCGTTTTGCGTACGCTCGGCGAGCGCCTCCTACGAGATGAGCTTCGGCGCCTTCCGCATCCGGGAGATCGACGAGACTCCCTGGCAGTGGGCCGAGCGCATCGCCATGCGGCAAACGCGAGACGACGCCATCGAGTTCGACGTTCTCGACGCCACCGGCGGCCGCCTCGCGCGCGGGCGGATCGGGAGCGATCGCCCCGGCGAGATCGAACTTTTGCTCGAGTCCCTGGACCCCGCGCACAACCGCGCCGCCTTCTCGCTGGCGGCCGGTCCCGGAGAGCACTTTTTGGGCTTCGGCGGCCAGAGCTTCGATGTGGACCATCGCGGCCAGCGCATCCCCCTGTGGGTGGAGGAGGACGGCATCGGCAAACGGGAGGACGACGAGTACGACGACACCTGGTTCGTCACCGGCCGGCGCCACAGCACCCACACCCCGATGCCGTTGTATCTCTCGAGCCGCGGCCATGCGCTGCTGCTCTCGACCTTTCAGCGCTCGATCTTCGACATGGCCGCAGCCGACCCCGAAACGGTGCGCATCGAAGCCTGGGAAGGCTCGCTTTCGCTACGGCTCTTCGACGGGCCGGCACCGGCGCAGGCCATCGAGCGTCTTACCGGCCACCTGGGGCGTCCCCGGCTCCCGCCGCCCTTCGCCTTCGCGCCCTGGCTGGACGCCATGTTCGGCTCCGACAACGTCCGTCGGGTGGCGCAGAAGATCCGCGAGCGGGACATCCCCTGCTCGGCCATCTGGACCGAGGACTGGCGCGGGGGGACGCGCTCGGGCGACAACTACACCCTCGACGAGGACTGGGAGATCGACCGGGCGCTGTACCCCGACTTCGAAGGCCTCGCCGCCGAGCTGCACTCGCAGGGGTACAAGTTCCTCACCTACCACAACACCTTTCTCGACTCGGAAACCGACACCTACCGGCAGGCGCTTTCGGCGGGCGCGCCCATTCGCGACCGCGCGGGACAGCCGTATCTCTTCACCTCGGCCAAGTTCACGCCCACCTCGATGGTGGACCTCACCCGCGCCGAGGCCTTCGCCTGGACGAAGCAGAAGTACCATGAGGGCATCGCGGCCGGCGCCGACGGCTGGATGGCGGACTTCGCCGAGTGGCTCCCCGTGGACGCCGCGCTGGCCTCGGGCGAGGACCCGGCCGCGGCCCACAACCGCTACCCGGTGGACTTCCAGCGCCTCAACCTCGAGGTTCTGGACGAGGCCGGAGACGGTGTCGAGCGCCTGTTCTTCGTACGCTCGGCCTACCTGGGCTCGCAGCCGCTGGTCTCGGTGGTGTGGGCCGGCGACCAGCTCACCGACTGGAGCCTCGGGGACGGCCTGCCCTCGGTCATCCCCATGGGCATCGGGCTGGGGATCGCGGGGTTCCCCTATTTCGGCCACGACATCGGCGGCTACACCGGCTCGATCGCCCCGCCGACCAGCCGAGAGCTGTGGTTCCGCTGGGTCGAGCTCGGCGCCTTCTCGCCGATCATGCGCACCCACCACGGGCGGGCGGCCTTCGCCAACTGGAACTGGGAGAGCGACGAAGCTTCCACCGCCCACTTCCGCCGCTACGCTTCGCTGCACGCGAGGCTCTTCCCCTATCTCTACGCCATGGCCCGGGAAGGCGCCGAACGCGGCCTGCCCATGCTCCGGCCGCTGGCGCTCGTCTATCCGGACTTCGAGCCCGGCTGGACGGCGACCGATCAGTACATGCTGGGCGATCGGCTCATCGTGGCGCCGGTGATCACCGAAGGCGCCGCCCAGCGCACGATCGCGCTCCCGGCCGGAAGGTATTTTCCGCTGCTCGGCGGGGAAGCGGTCGCGCTGGCGGCGGCGGGTTCGATCGAGGTCGCGGCTCCGCTCGAGGAGATCCCGGTCCTGGTCCCGGCGGGGACGCTGCTTCCGCTGCTGCCCGAGGGTGTGGAAACGTTCGTCCCCGCCACGGCCGGCTCCGGGATCGTGACACTCGAAGACATCGGCGAGAACCGGGAGCTGTGGCTGTGGCCGGGCGGCCGCGGCGAGCTTTTCGAGGTTTCGGGGCTCGGCTACTCCTGGGTTGCCGAAGAACTCGATCTCCCGCTCGCCGCCGCCACCTGGAACGGCTCCCCGGTGGCCATCGTGGACGGCATCGTGGACCTGGCTGGTCCGGGAACACTCGACATCGGCGGCAAGGCGACCCTCATCCTGTCCGGTGGCTCGGCTTCCCGCCGCACCCGGGTGGTGCTCCGCTAGCCGCCCCACCGGACCGCCGGTCCCCGGCACTCTCCTCGCTTGCGCCGCGGATGAAGCCCATTCCCGGACGCGCGCCCAACGACCGGCACGAGACAACGAGCGGCAGAGTTGCCCGGCCGGCGATTGCCCTTTAATATGGCACCGTTCACAGGAGGAACCGACATGAAAGAGAAAATCCTCGCTTCGTTGACGTTGGCCACGTTGATCGCGATCCCGGGATGCGGCGGCGGCTCCAGCGGGCCGATCCCCATGGAGAAGGCCTGCTCGGAATACGAAAAGGCGATCTGCGATCTGCTCGACCGTTGCGAGCTGGCCATCATCTTCGAGGTGGAGAACCACGCAAGCTGTCTGGACAGTTTCGACCTCTGCGACGGGGAGTTTCAGCGGTTGATCGAATCCGCCAACGCCGGCCGCGTTCGCTACGACGGCAACCAGGCGCGCACCTGCCTGGATCGGGTGAAATCGTTCACATGCGCGGAGATTCCGCTGATCTTCGACAATGAGTTGCCCGAATGCGAGATCGTCTTTTCCGGCCTGGTCGCCGCCGACGGCGACTGCTACTATGACCGGGAGTGCGCTACGGGCCACTATTGCAGCGCCAGCCGCTCCACCTGCCCGGGCAAATGCCGCCCCTTCGCGCAGACGGGTTCGTCCTGCGTTGACGCGGCTTGCGATCCCGAGCAGGCCGAGTGTCAGAACAACACCTGCGTGCCGCTGGCCAAGGCCGGCGAGCCCTGCGATACCATCTCCTGTCTCGACGGTCTCGAGTGCGACTCCTCGACCGAGCCGGCCCGGTGCGTTCTCCCCGGCGCCGAGGGCTCGGGTTGTGCATCGAACGATCAGTGCCAGCCCGGCCTACGCTGCATCCAGCAAAAGTGCACCGGCCCGGCCAAGGCCAGCCAGACCTGTGTGATGGAGGAGTTCGAGGACTTCTTCATCGCCTGCGAAACCGGCTACTACTGCGACGTCGATATCCTTCGCCAGCAGCACCAGGGCACCTGCCGGGCCAAGAAGGGCCAGGGGGAGTCGTGCATCCTGTTCTATGAATGCAAGCCGGAATTCTACTGCATCGGCACCACGGTATCCTCGGGCGGCCAGCTCACCCCGGGACGATGCCAGCCGCCCTTGACGGAGGGCGGAACCTGCAACGCTTCGCTCGGCGAGGGCCGCATCCCCGAATGCAGATACGATCTGTGGTGCAACCCGCAGACGCAGAAATGCGAGACCCTGCCCGGCGAGGGCGGCGTCTGCACCGACGACGACATGCCGCCCTGCAAGAACGACGACCTGTACTGCGAAACCCCCAGCGACACCAACCGGGGCGTGTGCCGCGCCAAGAAGGCCGACAACCAGCCCTGCCAGGATGACGAGGAGTGCCTGTCCGATCGCTGCGAGTTGGACCTGTGCGCGCCGAAATATTCCTGCAAGCCGCAACCGTAGCCGGCCGGCACTCGTCACTCGCGGCACGCCAAAGCTGCGCACGGTCAAATTGAAAGAGCGGGGCCATCCACAGAAGCGGGTTGTCGATAGCCCGATGGTGCCCCAACGCGCCTCCCGGTAGCATTGTCGCCCTTCAGCAAAGGCAAGGCAATTGCCGCCCGGCTTGCTTCTCGCCGGAGCGGGATGGTATGAAAGCGGCCATGCTGGGCGAGGTGGCATCCTTTTCGCTGCTGTGCCTCACCTCGGTGTTCTTCATCGTCAACCCGTTCTCGGGCACCACTCTGTTCCTCACCCTCACCGACGGCTATTCGCCGCAGGCCAAACGCAAGGCCGCCCGGCGCGCGGTGCTGGTGGCGGGATCGGTGCTCATCGTCTTCACCCTGACCGGGAACCTCATCTTTCACCTGTTCGGCGTCACCTTGGGCGCCTTCCGGGTGGCGGGCGGCATCCTCCTTTTGCGGGTGGCCATGGACATGCTCCACGGCCGCGCCTCGGAGACCAAGACCACGGCCCAGGACATCGCCCGCGCCGCCGAGAAGGAAGACGTGGGCGTCTCCCCCATGGGCGTTCCGCAACTGGCCGGTCCCGGCGCCATCGCCACCGTGGTGCTGCTGCCGGGGACGCCTCGGGTATGGTGGCGCATCATCCCGGTGTTGGCCGCGGTCGTCATCACCCTGTTCATGACCTACCTCATGCTCCGCGGCGCCGAGAAGGTAGGCCGGTACATCACTGAATCCGGCGCGCGTCTGATGAAAAAAATCATGGGCCTGCTCATCGCCGCGGTGGCGGTGCAGTTCGTCGCCATGGGCGTGGGCGATCTCATCCCCATCATCATGGAGCGGGCCGCCGGCGGAAATGGATAGGCGTCGGGCTCGCAGGCAAAAGCGCGCGGCGCTGTTTTGCGGCTCGCCCTCTTGGCTCCTCGGCCAGAGGCGCCGCAAGCCCCCGAGAACCGACTCGAAATCAAACCTTATAAGCTGCGTTGGCTTTTTCGAAAAGCGGCGCCCGGCCGCGGGGCCGAAAGGGCCAGCGCGGGCGGACGCGAAACGACAGGCTAGCGCGGCTCGTCGTCCACGGTCACGCCGTCGAAGCGCACCGGGTCGAAGGCCGAGACGTCCGGTTCCGTACGGTCGGAAAGCAGGAGCGCGCGGGTGCTATAGGTCGAGCGCAGCCACAGCTCGGGCCGGTACAGGACGCCGGTGTTGAGGTAGCGCTGGTCGGCGCTGTAAATGATGCCCACGTCGCGCTTGTAGGGCATGGTCGGCGTGCCGAACTCGTCGAACACCGCGTAGCGGTAGTCCAGCCCGCCGGCGCCGGCGTCGTAGCCGCCCTGCGAGGAGAAGTATTTGAAGCCCACCACGCCGTCGTGCCACACGGGCGATTCGTTCCCCTGGATGTCGATGAAGGACAGAAACACCACCGCGTGCCCGGTGCCGTTGGTGCGGTTTACGTTGACGAACGACCCCGGCACGAGCTGTTCGAAGGGCACGGTCATGCCCATGCCGAAGTGGCGCAGGGCGTCGGCCGTGCCGCCGGCGTCCAGGTCCGGGTTGACCCAGATGTGAGCCTTGAGGTCGCCCTGTCCCAGTGAGCGATAGCTGCGGATCGGTAAAAACTCCCACACCGAGCCGTCGCCGGTCGCGTCGGCATAGAGCTGGTAGGCGGTGAGCATCACCTCCATCACCGCGGCCACGCACATGGTCCGCGGCGGGGCGGTGGCCGAGATCACCCCGAAAGGGCCGTAGGCGATGTCGTGCGTCAGCACCGCCGAGTCGTATCCCAGGCGGCCGTAGCGCTGGTCGAGGTATTCGACCGCCTGGAGCACGAAGGAATTGAAGATCTCGTTCTCCCGAAGCTCGATCGGACGAACGGTGACGTTGAGCCGGTACGGGCCAGGCCGGGGCGCGCCGCTCGAGACATAGGTATCCAGGATCAGGAAGTAACGGCCCGGCTCGAGCTCGGCATACACGCCAAAGTTGCCGCGATCGATGAGGACCAGCGGGTCCAGCGACGAGAGCAGGTGAAGATCCACGTCCACCCCGTCCGGTTCGGGCGCCACGATGTCGGCGGAGAAGCGAGCCGGATGGGAAAGGCAAAAATGGTAGACGAACTCCGGGCCGGACTCGTCGAGGGTGTTCGGGGGATAGCGGTCGAACAGGTCGGATGGCGCCTCGCGGGTGTCCCGCCCGTCGATGAACAGCGCGTGCTCGCCATGGATCGGGATGAGGAACGGGTGCTGCGCGGTGCCGTCCTGTTCGGCGCAGGCGTCCCCCACCCCATCGCCGTCGCAGTCTTCCTGGGCGGGGTTGGGCGTGTCCGGGCAGTTGTCGGCCGCGTCCTCGACCCCGTCGCCATCGCGATCCTGGATCTCCCGGTCGGCCCCGGCGTCTTCCCCGTCCGCGCCGTCCGCCGCATCGGCGCCGTTGTCCGCGCCATCGGCGCCGCCGTCCGCCTGGCCATCGTCCCCGTCAACGGGCGCCGGCCGGCAGCTCCCGTCCAGCGGGATCTCGCCGTCCGGGCACCCCACCGTGCCGCCCCCGCAGCCCCACAGGACCGCGCCGAGGAGCAAACAGGGCACGACGATCGAAATGGAGCGGAACATGATTGGATTATAGACGCCGAGCGAAAACATGGAAAGCCCCCCTTTCGCCGGCATTGACGTGCAAAAATGGAGGCGGCGGGAATCGAACCCGCGTCCGGAAGTGATCCGACCGGCATCCCTACATGCTTATCCCGTGGTTTGTTTTGGCGGCGCAGAGCGCCCGCGGGCAGGCTCTCCTCGCCGCGATCCCGAT
>Ga0209381_1000323_pt1 | contig 129567 bp, 96 predicted proteins | sample DewCreD2012metaG_FD_184111 | JGI IMG/M metagenome (GOLD analysis project Ga0209381, IMG submission 184111) | Hot spring sediment bacterial and archeal communities from British Columbia, Canada, to study Microbial Dark Matter (Phase II) - Dewar... ...
TCGGGGGGAGAGAGGGGTTCACGACCCCCCTCCCTCTCAGGGAGGGGGTAGGGGGAGGGTCGGAGCCTGTGCCGAGACAAGGGCAAGCACGGGGCCAAGGCTCGGGGTCCCACCCTCTCCCTACCCTCTCCCTGGAAGGGAGAGGGCTTGACGACCCCCCTCCCTCGGGGGGAGAGAGGGGTTCACGACCCCCCTCCCTCTCAGGGAGGGGGTAGGGGGAGGGTTGGAGCTCCTAGCGGTCGGCGGGGCCAAAGCACGACGTGCCGGCGGCCACCAGCGCCGGGATCGTCGGGAGGGGGATTACACGCACCCGCGGTGGGCGCGCAGGAAGGGGCGGAGCCGCCGGTCCCACCAGGCGGTGACGGGAAGCGAAACTGGATTTCCCTTCGGGCGGCTTTTTTGCTATCATCTTTGGGCTTGGCGGGCCGCGTCTCTCGTTCCAGGTGTGGGCCTGGGCGGCGCGGGCGAGCCGGGCCCTGTGCAACGTTTCATTTCCAGGAGGACGTGGATGGCGACGAAGTTCGTGTACTTCTTCGGCGGCGGCAAGGCGGAGGGCGACGGGACGATGAAGGAGATCCTCGGGGGCAAGGGTGCCGGGCTGGCCGAGATGGCCAACCTGGGCCTGCCCGTCCCCGCCGGCTTCACGATTTCCACCGAGATGTGCACCGTCTATTACAAGCACAAGGGCAAGTTCCCCCCAGAGCTCCGCCGCGAAGTCGAGAAGGCGCTGGCTCGCGTCGAGAAGGTCATGGGGATGAAGTTCGACGACCCGGTCAACCCCCTCCTCGTCTCTTGCCGCTCGGGCGCCCGCAAGTCCATGCCGGGGATGATGGAGACCGTGCTCAACATCGGCCTGACCTCTCGGACCATTCCCGGCCTGATTGCCAAGACGGGCAACCCGCGATTCGTCTACGATGCCTATCGCCGCCTCATACAGATGTATTCCGACGTGGTGATGGAGAAGGCTGCGGGCATCGAGCCGGCCGAAGGCCAAGGCGTGCGCCAGCAGCTCGAGCGCGAGCTCCAGAAGCTCAAGGACGCGCGCGGCTACAAGCAGGACACCGATCTGACGGTCGAGGACCTCAAGCAGCTCATCGAGGTCTATAAGGCCAAGGTCCAAGAGGTCCTCGGCAAGCCGTTCCCCGACGACGCCCACGAGCAGCTCTGGGGCGGCATCAGGGCCGTCTTCCAGTCCTGGATGGGCAAGCGCGCCTGCGCCTATCGCCGCATCGAGGGCATCCCCGACGACTGGGGCACCGCGGTGAACGTCCAGGCCATGGTCTTCGGCAACATGGGCGACACCTCGGCCACCGGCGTGGCCTTCACCCGCAACCCCGCCACGGGCGACCCGCACTTCTACGGCGAATGGCTGCCCAACGCCCAGGGCGAGGACGTCGTGGCCGGCATCCGCACGCCCAACCCCCTCAACGAGGCCACGCGCCCGCCCGACCCCATGCACGCCTGCCTGCCCAGCCTCGAGAAGGCCATGCCCGCGACCTACAAGCAACTCGTCGCCATCCGCGACACCCTCGAGGCCCACTACCGCGACATGCAGGACATCGAGTTCACCATCCAGGAGGGCCGCCTCTGGATGCTCCAGACCCGCGTGGGCAAGCGCAACGGCCCAGCCGCCGTCCGCATGGCGGTGGACATGCACAAGGAGAGGCTCATCACGGCCGAGGAAGCCGTGATGCGGGTGACCCCGAGCCAGCTCGATGAGCTGCTTCACCCCATTCTTGACCCGGCCGCTGAGAAGCAGGCGAAGGCCATCGCCAAGGGCCTGCCCGCCGGCCCGGGCGGCGCCTGCGGCCAGGTGGTCTTCACCGCCAGCGACGCCGTCGAGTGGGCCAAGCAGGGCAAGAAGGTCATCCTCGTCCGCGAGGAGACGAACCCCGAAGACGTCGAGGGCATGCGCGCCGCGGCCGCCATCCTCACAGCTCGCGGGGGCATGACCAGCCACGCCGCGCTCGTCGCGCGCGGCTGGGGCAAGTGCTGCATCGTCGGCGCGGGGGCCATACACGTGGACGCCCACGCCAGGCAGCTCACAGTGGACTCCACAGTCGTGAGGGAGGGCGACTGGCTGAGCCTCAATGGCACCCAGGGCGCCGTTTACCTCGGCCAGCTCCCAATGGTCGTCGGCAGCGAGGAGAACCCGTACTTCAGCGCCTTCATGAAGCTCTGCGACAAGGTTCGCCGCCTCGGGGTTCGCGCCAATGCCGACACGCCGGAGGACGCCCGCAAGGCCCGCCAGTTCGGCGCTGAGGGCATCGGGCTTTTCCGCACCGAGCACATGTTCTATGGCAAGGGCGCCGAGGAGCCCCTCTTCAAGCTCCGCAAGATGATCCACTCGAAGACCGCCGAAGAGCGGCGCAAGGCTCTCGACGAGCTCTTCCCCCACATAAAGGCCGACATCAAGGCCACGCTCGAGGCGATGGACGGCCTGCCCGTGACCATGCGCCTCCTCGACCCGCCCCTCCACGAGTTCGTGCCGCGCCGGGAGGACGAGCGGAAGCGCCTCGCCGACAGCCTCGGCATCACCCTCGACGAGCTGGAGGCCCGCGCCAACGCCCTCCACGAGGTCAACCCCATGATGGGCCACCGCGGCGTCCGCCTCGGCATCACCTATCCCGAGATCAGCGAGTGCTGGCTCCGCGGCATCTTCGAGGCCGCCGCCGAACTCATCAAGGAGGGCAAGAAGGCCCTCCCCGAAATCATGATCCCCGTCACCTGCGACGTCAGCGAGCTGCGCGACCAGGCCCTGCTGACGAAAAAGGTCCATGACGAGGTGGCCGCAAAGTACGGGATGAAGAGAATCCCGCACCTCTACGGCACAATGATCGAAATCCCCCGGGCCGCCCTCCGAGCCGGCGAGATCGCCGAAGTCACAGAGTTCTTCTCCTTCGGCACCAATGACCTCACGCAGATGACCTACGGCTTCAGCCGCGACGACATCGGGGCCTTTGTCCCGGCCTACATCGAGAAAAAGCTCCTCCCCGCCGACCCGTTCCAGATACTCGACCCCATCGGTGTCGGCGAGCTGATTGACATTGGGATCAAGCGCGGGAGGGCCACCAGGCCCAACCTCAAGGTCGGCATCTGCGGCGAGCACGGCGGCGAGCCGAACTCCGTGAGGTTCTGCCACAAGGTGGGCATGAACTACGTCTCGTGCAGCCCCTTCCGCGTCCCAATCGCGCGCCTGGCCGCGGCACAGGCCGTCGCCGAGGAGCGGGCCGCCGCCAAGCCCAAGCGCAAGGGCGCACGAAAGCTGGAAGGGGACAAGTGATTGGCGATCACGGATTGTGGACTTCGGCTGTGAATCCGCAAGCCGCAATCCCCAAGCCCAGGCTCCCCACGGGTGAACGGCCATGATCGAGGGCTCCTGCCCCGCCTGCCGCCGCGCCTTCAAGGTGGATGACCGCTACGCGGGCATGACCGGCCGCTGCAAGACCTGTGGGGCGGAAATCCGCGTGCCCGGCGAGCCCGACCTCGGGCTCGCCGGGCTCCCTCCCCTCGAGGTCTCCACCTCACCACAGCCTCCCCCTCAGACCTCCCCCGCCCCGCAGCCCGCAGTCGCGGCCACCGGCCACTCGGCTCAACCGAGCAACCCCGCCGCAACCGCGGCCCCACCTCAGCAGCCGGGCAACATCGCCGCCCCAACGCCCACTCAGCACCCGTTCCCCGTCGCCGCCCCGACCCCGCCCCAGCAGCCCGGCCCCGCCCGCGATGTCCCCGCCGACGAGACGACTCGCTACCACGACTCCAGGTCCCGCTACGAGGTCTCCCGCGGCCCCACCGCGCTCCCCGGCCCGTGGCTCCAGGAGGACCGCGAGCGCCTTGCCGCCCGCGCCGCGGCCCGCGCCCAAGCCCCTGTTGAAGCGGGCCCTCAGCCCCCGCAGGCCCAGCCCACGCCTCCCGCGGCCCCCGAAGCCCTCGCCGAGCGATTCATCACACCCCCCGAGCCCGAGCCGCCGCGCTCCGCCGGCCGGCCAGCCAACGTCCCCATCGCCAGCATCGCCGTCACGCTGCTCGGCCTCGGTTTCGCCGCCCACTTCGCCACCGCAGGCACCTGGGGCATTGCCGCCGCGGCCATCGGCCTCCTACTGGCCGTCCTGGCCGCCGTGCGCCTCTGGCGGGGCCACTGGGACGGGTTTCTCGCCGGCCTGCTCTTCTGCCTGTGTGCCGCAGGCGGCGCACTCGTCCCTTCCGCGGTCCCCATTGCCAGGGACATCTTCCTTGCAGCCTCGGCCGTTGCCATCCTCCTGCTCGTTCTCATCCCCCTGCGCCGCTCCGGGCGCGACTACTTCACCACCTGATGCCCCGCACCACCGATAGGACCCATAGGACGCATACGACGCATGGGACCTGTCGGCCCCTGGATGGCGCCCACTGCGCAACCCCTCGGCGTCCCATTGCTCCTATGGGTCCTATCGTCCGAGGCTGCGGCGCTTGACGGCGGGCTTTGGCCGCGCATAATGGGCATTGAGGAGGACGCCTATGGCCAAGGCAACCACCGAGGTCCGACGTGAGATCGAAAGGCTCCGCCGCGAGATCGAGCACCACAACTACTGCTACTACGTTCTCGACCGCCCAGAGGTCAGCGACGCGGAATACGACCGCCTCTTCGACCGCCTGGTGGAGCTGGAGAGGCAGCACCCCGAGCTCGTGACGCCCGACTCGCCGATCCAGCGCGTCGGCGCACAGCCCGTCGAGGCATTCGGCGCCGTCCGCCACTCGCTCCCCATGCTCAGCCTCGACAAGGCCCAGAGCGAGGCCGAGCTGGCCGAATGGTGGCGCCGCACCTCCGACGGCCTCGGCGGCGAGCCCTTCGAGGTCATCGCAGAGCCAAAGCTCGACGGCCTCTCGGTCGAGCTCGTCTACGAGGACGGCCGCTTCGTCGTCGGCTCAACCCGCGGCGACGGCGAGACCGGCGAAGACGTCACCCAAAACCTCCGCACCATCCGCGCCATCCCCCTGACCCTTCGCTCCGACAACGCCCAGCCGCCCCCTCGCCTGGAGGCCCGCGGCGAAGTCTACATCGAAAAGCAGGCCTTCGCCGCACTCAACCGCCGCCTCCAGGACGCCGGCGAGGAACCCTTCGCCAACCCCCGCAACGCCGCCGCAGGCTCCCTTCGCCAACTCGACCCGCGCATCACCGCCTCCAGACCCCTCCAGATCTTCCTCTATGGCGTCGGCCAAGTCGCCGGCGCGACCCTCCCCACCCACGCCGCCGAGCTGAAGCTCCTCCAAGACCTCGGCTTCCGCGTCGTCAGCCCCATCCGCCTCTGCCGCTCGAAGGAGGACGTCGTCGCCTTCTGGACCGAGATGAACGACGCCCGCGAAAAGCTGCCCTTCGAGATGGACGGCATCGTGCTCAAGGTGGACCGCGCGGACCAGCGGGAGCGGCTCGGGGTGCGTTCCCGCAGCCCGCGCTACGCCGTCGCATACAAGTTCCCCCCGCGCCAGGCCACCACGCTGGTGCGCGACATCGAGGTTCAGGTCGGTCGCACCGGCGCTCTGACCCCCGTGGCGCGGCTGGAACCCGTCCGCGTCGGCGGCGTCGAAATCTCCAACGCCACGCTCCACAACCAGGACGAGATAGACCGCAAAGACGTCATGATCGGCGACACAGTCATCGTCCAGCGCGCCGGCGACGTCATCCCCGAGGTCGTCGCCGTCCTGACCGAGAAGCGGACCGGGCGCGAACGCAAGTTCACGATGCCCGCCAACTGCCCCGTCTGCGGCTCCCGCGTCCAGCGGCCAGAGGGCGAGGTGGTCGCCCGCTGCATCAACTTCGCCTGCCCCGCACAGGTCAAAGGCCGCATCGAGCACTTCGCCTCCCGAGGAGCGATGGACATCGAGGGCCTCGGCACCAAGCTCGTGGACCAACTTGTCGAAAAGGGCCTCGTGAAAAGCCCCGCCGACCTCTACTTCCTCACCAAAGACCAGCTCGCCGGCCTGGAGCGCATGGCCGACAAGTCCGCCCAGAACCTCCTCGACGCCCTCGAGGCCTCCAAGAGCCGTCCCCTCGCCCGCTGCCTCTTCGCCCTCGGCATCCGACACGTCGGCGAGCACGTCGCCGACCTCCTCGCCCAGGAGTTTGGCACCCTCGACGCGCTCATCGCCGCCGACGAGGCGCGGCTCAGCGCCACCCACGGCATCGGCCCAACCATCGGCCGCGCCATCGCCGAGTTCTTCCACAACCCCGAGAACCTCGCCGCCATCGAGCGACTCAGGCAAGGCGGAGTCAAGTTCCCCCCGGTCGCCAAGCGGGCAGTTGCGGCGGGCAGCGCCATAGCCGGCAAGACCTTCGTCTTCACCGGCGCACTCACCCACTTCACCCGCGAGCAGGCCGAAGCACTGGTCAAGGAGAGGGGAGGGCGGGCCGCCGGCAGCGTCAGCAAGAAAACCGACTACGTCGTCGCCGGCGAGTCCGCCGGCTCCAAACTCGCCAAGGCCCGCGAGCTCGGCGTCAAGGTCATCACCGAGGACGACTTCCGCAAGATGCTGGGAGACTGAGCCTAATCAATAAGGGCGTGGTCCGTTTCGGACACGACGGGAGGAAGGGCGGGTAGGGGCAGGTCCCTGTGCCTGCCCGAACTCGTACTCGGTGTCAAATCTCCAATCCTTAAATTATCCAATGTCCGGCGTCAAGTGTGCAAGGCTCAAATCATGGCGTTGGCGCCCTCGGCGGCGTGGCGCCAAGGTACTCGGTGTCAAATCTCCAATCCTTAAATTATCCAATGTCCGGCGTCAAGTGTGCAAGGCTCAAATCATGGCGTTGGCGCCCTCGGCGGCGTGGCGCCAAGGACTTCCCTGCGCCTCCGGAGACAAGGGGTGCGGCATAGCAATAATTTAAGGATTGGAGATTTGACACCTCTACACTGTGGGCGTGGAGGGCGGGAACGGCACCTTCACCCACACCGCAGGCACCCACCTCATCACTTCCGACGGTCTCTTAGGGGACCCCGATAACGGGTCGCCGGTGGCCCCGGGCCTGATGTTCGGCATGGGCCTCGATGACGGCGCGGGCGGGTACACTGACCCAGGGACCGGCCTCTACCAACTCACCGGCGGCTCCCTCACCATCACCCGCACCCCACCCTTCTTCGAGGGGAGCCCGCTTGGCGCTGCCGTGTGGCTCGCCATCGCTGGCACAGGCACCTTTCTCCTCGGCGACGCCAGCACCACCGGCTCCCTCAGCGAGACCGATCCGCCCCAGACCACCGGCGAAGAGGTCGGCGTGGGCCTCGTCCTGCGCCCCCTGCCCATCTACCCCGGCGACGCCGCCACGTTCCGCGGCTGGGGCACCGTGGGCCTCATCGGTGTCCTCCTCAACAACGGCCGCGTCATCGCCGACGGCTACGGCCAGGACCGGGACCTCGACCTCAGGAGCTTCACCCTCGTCGCCAGCGCCGCAGGCTCCCAGGGCTTCCCAGTCCTCCAGGGCGACGGCACCCAGGCCGGCTGGTACGCGCAGAACCACGGCAGGCTGCTCCTGCCCACATACTTCGACCCCGCGACCAGCGTGGCCTTCTGGGGCACCGCCGCCGTGGACGAGGAGCCGGTCTTCCCCGTGAACGCGCTCGCCATCGCCCTGTCGAACATTGTGGACCCGCCCGAGTTCACGATCGCCCTGCTGGCCCCTGACCACGGCGCAGTGCCCGAAGGCACCACAGGCTCGATCCTTGGCATCTGGGACATACGGCTCGGCACCCCACTCCCTCAGGGCGCATGGGCCGACCTCTTCTTCCGCTACGACGACGCCCTCGCCGCCAGCCTCGGCCTCAACGAGCTCGACCTCAAGGTCTACCACTTCGACGGCCTCGCCTGGGCGCCTCTCGCCACGCTCGTCCTGCCCGACGAGAACATTGCCATCATCAGCGGCGTGACCTCCTTCTCCCCCTTTGCCGTCGGCCTGAACATCAGCAACCAGGTGCCCGAGCCGGCCAGCCTGGCGCTCCTGGCCCTCGGCGGCCTCGCACTCCTGCGGCGCCGACGCAGGAGCTAAGGCACCCTCCAGGCACGCGGCCCCCTGCCCTTAGAAACTAACTCAAGACCCCCGCGGGCTGCGACGCCACGCCGCGCCGCGCGCTGCGCGTGCCACCGCTGCCCCGCTGTGGTACTCGGTGGTACTCGGTGTCAAATCTCCAATCCTTAAATTATCCAATCAATGGTACTCGGTCTACTCGGTGTCAAATCTCCAATCCCTAAATTATCCAACGTCCGGCGTCAAATCTGCAAGGCTCAAATCATGGCGTTGGCGCGCTCGGCGGCGTGGCGCCAAGGACTTCCCTGCGCCTCCGGAGACAAGGGGTGCGGCATAGCAATAATTTAAGGATTGGAGATTTGACACCTATACACATCTATACACTGAGGAGACGCGAGGAGGTGTTACAGGGGATCACTTTTCGTGGCCGAGGGGGGTGCCTCTGTGTTGCGCGGAAGGATTCACCGCTCGTAAGTGCCTGGATGGAGAAGGCTTACGGAGCGTGCCAATAATTGGCACAGAGGATCAAATGCCTTGCGCGCGCCGTGATCCCCTGTCTCCTGGGCGGGTCTGGGGGGGGGCGGGGTCGGGGGCCGTGGTGGATGGGGTGGGAAGAGAGGGGGCTTGAAAGTTCAGGGTGAAGTGGTAAGATGGCGTGGGCGCGGCAGATGGGCGGCGGTTGGGCGGGTGTGAGAAGGAGTGGCGAGAGGTGGAGCAGGAGACGGGAGAGAGGCTGGTGGTTTACCTCGCGGCACCGCTGTTCACCCAGCAGGAGCGGCGTTGGAACCGGGAGGTGGCCGTGCGGCTGGCGGAGGCGCTGGGCTGCACGGTTATTCTTCCCCAGGACTTCACGTTCACGGGGCGGAAGAACGACCCGCGGCACTTCGGGGCCATCTTCCGCCAGTGTCTGGAGGGGGTGAGGGCGGCGGACGCGGTGGTGGCCGTGGTGGATGGCGCGGACGCCGATTCGGGGACGGCTTTCGAGATGGGCTATGCGTATGCTCTGGGCAAGCCGATCGTCGGGGTGCGGACGGACTTCAGGCGACAGCAGGAGAGGGGGACGAACATTATGTTGGCGCGTTGCTGCCAGGCGTTTGTGCATCGCCTGTCTTTTGATGAGGAGCTGGGCGGGCTGGTGCGGGAGCTTGCTCGGAAGCTCAAGGGGCTATTGGCGCAGGCGAGGAATGAGCGATAGAGGGGTGGCGGGGTGCGTGTTGGATTTCAAGAACGCGGTGAAATTGTAGTGTTGGGGAAGGCTACAGCCCGGCGTAAGCGATTGGCGAACCTTGTGTTAGGGCTTGTGGTTCTGGGGTGGCAGAGGGCGATTTTTCCCTAAAGTTTTCGCGCTTTCGCTCGACTAAGAGGGTAGAGGGGATGAGTGCGGACGCCGACTGGTACAGGAGCAGGAGGGAGCGAGACGTGAGGCGAGGCTGTGCGGTGAGAAGGCGTGGGACTGCAAGGGGGTCTGGGGTGAACGACGCGGCGCGCCTGGCGCGCATCCGCCGGGCCATCGAGAGCGGCGAGTATGAGACGACGGAGAAGCTGGAGTCGGCGCTGAGGGGGTTGTTGGCAGACCTTCGCCGGATGCCCTCGCCGCCCGGGCCTAGCCGCGGGGGTGAAAGCGGCGGTGGGTGTCCTTGAGGCGGTCGCTCTCCACGTGGGTGTAGACCTGGGTGGTTGTGATAGAGGCGTGGCCAAGCATTTCTTGGACCGCCCGCAGGTCGGCGCCCCCAGCAAGGAGATGAGTGGCGAACGAGTGGCGGAGGGCGTGGGGGTAGACCCTCTTGCGTATGCCCGCGAGAGCGGCGTAGCGGCGGACCAGCTTCCAGATGGCGATGCGACCTAGCCGCGTGCCGCGGACGGAGACGAAGAAGGCGGCGCAGGGTCGGCCTCTGAGGAGGAGGGGCCGCGCCTCCAGTGCATAGCGGCGGGCCACCTCGATGGCGGGCCTGCCGATGGGGACGATGCGCTCCTTGGAGCCTTTGCCGACGCAGCGCGCGTAGCCGTAGTCGTAGTGGATGCTGTCCACATCGAGGGCAGCGACCTCGCTGGCGCGCGCGCCCGTGGCGTAGAGGACCTCGAGGATGGCCCTGTCGCGGAGGCCCAGGCGGGTCGCGGTGTTAGGCTCGGCCAGGAGCTTTTCCACCTCGTCGGGGCTTAGGACGGAGGGCAGGCGACGCCACAGTTTGGGGGAATCGAGCGCGGCGATGGTGTTGCGCTCGACGATGCCCTCCAGCGCCAGGTAGCGATAGAGCATCTTTACGGCGACGAGCATGCGGGCGATGCTGGCGACGGCATAGCCCTTGTCCTTGAGGTCCACCAGGAAGCCGATGGCGAGGGTGGTGGTGACGCGGCGGAGGTCGGGCTGGCCGCGGCGGGCCAGGTAGTTTGCGAAGAGCCTCAAGTCGCTCGCGTAGGCCAGATGGGTGTTGCGGGCGACCCCGCACTCGACCGCGAGGTAGTCGAGGAAGGCTCGGATCAGTTGCGTGGTATCCGGGGTATCCATGCCGAGGCCAATCTATCGCCGCGTGGCCCGGAAGTCAATCCGCGCGGAGCGGTGCGGTTGCACTCGGCCTGGGACATGGCATGATCGTGGCGGCCGGTGATGTGAGGAGAGAAGGCGTGGGTGGCGAGCGCGGGGAGGCGCGGCGGTTGCGGTGCAAGGCGGCAAGGGCGGTTGCGGCCCTGGAGCAGCGGTTCGGGGTGCCGGAGTGGGACGGCCCGGAGGCGCCGCTCGATGCCCTGGTGCGCACCGTCCTGTCGCAGAGCACGAGCGATGTGAACTCGGGGCGGGCCTTCGATGCCCTCAAGGCCCAGTTCCCCACCTGGGAGGCGGCGTTCGCTGCCGGGCCTGGAGGCATCGAGGCCACCATTCGCTGCGGCGGCCTGGCGCGCCAGAAGAGCGCGCGCATCCACAAGCTGCTCGGCTGGGTGCGCGAGCGCTTCGGGCGCTTCGACCTCGGCGCGGTCCACGCGATGCCCACAGAGGAGGTCTTCGAGCTGTTTCTCCCCCTCGAAGGCGTTGGGGTGAAGACCGTTGCCGTGATGCTGCTGTTTGCCTGCGGCCGCGACTGCTTCGCGGTGGACACCCACGTGCACCGCATCGTGCGCCGCCTGGGGCTTGTGCCGCCGAAGGCGAGCGCCGAGGCGACTTTTCACCTGATGAAGCCGCTGGTGCCGAAGGGCAAGGCCCTGTCGTTCCACCTCAACCTGTTGGCGTTGGGGCGCAGCATCTGCCGGCCGACGACCCCCAACTGCGCCGCCTGCCCTCTGCGGCGGCTGTGCGACCACGCCAGAAGCCTTCGCCACTCCGCCTCATAGCCTCATCCGCCGCGCGCGGGCGACGCGGTGGGCGACGTCGGCGACGAAGAGTGCGAGGGCCGTGAGGCAGAAGACCCAATCAACGTCCATGTGGCCCGCGGCGCGTCCCGGGGCCACGCGGGCGAGGTCGTCGAGGCTGGTTAGCAGCTCGCCGCGCCCGCTACGGGCGATGGCCGCCAGCGCGGCGCGGTCCACGCCGAACGCCTCCCACTCGCGCGAGTAGCTCCTCACGGCGCTGACGGTCAGAAGCAGTGAACCGCCACGCGGGCCGCCTGGTGCGGCGCCCCGCTCGATGATGGTGACGTGGTACGGGCCTCGGATGGGGGCGGCGAATGTGGCCTGGTATTCGCCGGGAGCCGTCTGGCGCAGGGCCACCTCCTGGGGGCCACCGGGAGGCGACCCTGGACGAGCCTCGCCCGCCACTGCGGGCGGGCCGAGGGTGGGCGGCGCGATGCGGGCCGTGAGGTCGAGCCCGTTGAGGTAGCTGCCATCGCGCTCTGCGCGGACGGTCACCTGCATCTGGTCGCCGTGCTCGACGACCTCGGCCTCGAAGCCCGGCACGGCGGGAGGCCGGGCGGCCCAACGCACCGCCTGCGCCCACAGCCGCCCCAGCGCGTCTCCCGCCCAAAGTGCCTGGTCCCATTCGGTCCCCACGGTGGAGGCGAAGGCCACGGCGCGGCCGAGGCCGAACTGCCAGCGGGCGAGGATGGGATCGGGCGGGTTCCCCGCGAGCCATTCCGTGGCCGCCGTGGGCTTGGCCACGGTGCGCACGTAGCCCTGGAGGTGTCCCGGCGCGATGCCCTCGGCAAGCATCAGTCGAGCGCCGGGGCGCACGGGCGTCCGGCCCGTCTGGATGAACGCCCTGTTCGTCGTTTGGCGGAGGGCCTCCAGGAACTCCCCTCGGAGGTCGGCGGGGTCCTCGATGGGACGAAAGCCGGGGCCTGCGATGTCGGCGAGCAGGGCGGCCGCCTTGTCGTCGCGGCCGGTCATGAGTGCGGAGACGCTGACGGCGGCATCGGCGAAGCGCTTGCGGAACGCTGCGGCGCGGAGGGCCTCGGCCTGGGCGTCAGTGACCTGGCCGTCGGAGACGAGGATGACATGGCGGAGCTGGGCCGTGGCCTCGGCGAGCTGGCGCAGGGCCTGTTCGAGGGCGGGCGCGAGCTCGGTGGGGCCGTGGGGCGCGATGGCCTGGAGCTGTTGAGCCAGCCGCTCGGGGTCGGGCCTGGGGCCTAGAGGCACGACGCTCTGCGGCTCGGCGGCGAAGGCCAGCAGGCCAAAGCTGTCGCCCTCCCGCAGCGCCGCGACGCAGGCGAGCACGGCCTCGCGCGCGCACGCGATCTTCGTTCGGCCCTTCACCGCGTCGGCCATGCTCCCCGACCGGTCGAGAGCGACCAACAGGGCGAGCTTCTGCGGGCGGACGCACAGGACGGGCAACGCCTCCTCGATGGGGGTTCCCGCGTAGCCGCCCGGCCCATAGGCTGCCGGCCCGCCGAGGGCGATCAGCCCGGCCCCCGTGTCGCGCACCCAGTCGCGGATCGCCTGCTGGGCCGGCGCCGGCAGCTCGGCGGCCGGCACGCCCTCCAGCACGAGGCAGTCGGCGCCCGCGAGAGCCGTCCCGAGAGCCTGGGGGCTCCCCGGCCCGAGGGGCGTCACGTCAATGCCCGCCTGGGCCGCGAGCACCTGCGCCAGAGCGGGCTTCCCGGGGGCCAGGTAGAGCACCCGCGTGGCCCCCTCAGCGCGCACGATGGCCTCCGCGGTGTTGTTCTCCGCGCAGCGGTCTGCCACCAGGAGGCTCGCCGCGTAGCGGTGGAGGCCCGGCGCGGTGAACTTGTCGGCGAGCGCCACGCGCCGCGGGATGCCCGGCTCCAGGGCCACGCGGCGTGGCGGGGCCGCCTCGGCCCCGTCGCGGGTGATGGCCAGCGTGGCCTCGATGTGCGCCGTGCTGGCCAGCTCGGCCTCCAGGCTGAAGGGCTCGCCGACCCGCACGCGCGCGGGGGCGCGGAGGAGGGCCACGCGCGCATCGGCCACCTCGGCCGGCCCGACCGGGATGGCGAGGACGCGGACCCCGCCGTCGGCGGCGAGGGCGGCCTCCAGCTCGGCGTTGCCGGCCGTCTCGCGCCCGTCGCTCAGCAGGACAACCTGGCGGTCGTAGCCGGCGGGCGGGAGCTGTCGGGCCGCGACGCGGAGGGCCTCCGCGATGTCGGTGCCATCGGGCCTCGGCAGTTCGGCGGGGGGGGCCAGGCGGTCGGCCAGAAGCCTTGGCGAGGTCGGCGGCAGCACTGTCGCCGCCGAGGCGCCAAACGCCACGAGGCCCACGAGGTCGTCGGGCGCAAGCTCAGCCATGCTTCGCCGCAGGGCCGCGAGCGCCTTGGGGGTGTCGAGGAACATGCTCCCGGACGTGTCGAGGGCATAGACGCGCGCCGTGCGGCGGACCTCTGTGGCCCACTGCGGGCGGGCCAGGGCCACGACGAGGCACAGCACCGTAGCCAGGGTGAGCGCGCCACCCAACCAGCGACGCCACACAACGGCTGCCACCAGTGCCAGCGGGATGAGAACCAGGAGGACTGGGTAGACGAACAGCACGCGGCTCATTGGGCCGCATCATAGGGCATGCTCACCGCCGAGTCAAGAGTTTAGTCCCGTCTAGGTGGGGGGGCCAGACGGACAGCGCAGCGTCCTCGGCGGGCTTAGAGCGTCTAAAAGGACGACGGAGCTCGTAGTGCGGGCTTTAGCCCGTAGGCATAGACACGGCCTACATGGATTGCGCCCCGCGCGGGAGCAAGGGATGAACAGGCGGTGGCAGCGGCCCGACGTGTCAGCGGCGCCGATGGCAGGATAAGGAGAGTCCCGATTGACTTTCCGCCGGGGCCTTGGTATAATCCTAGCGGGTCTGGGGGATTAGCTCAGTTGGGAGAGCGACAGGCTGGCAGTCTGTAGGTCAGGGGTTCGAATCCCCTATCCTCCACCACACGGCAGGGCAAGGGCCGAGCAAGAGGCCCCAGCCCTGCTTTCATGTCCGGTCGCCGGTCGGCGGGGAGGATGGCCGCGATTCGTAAGCAGTGCAGTTGGCTCGTTTCAGCGTCCCACCCTCTCCCTGCCCTCTCCCTGGAAGGGAGAGGGGTTGCCGCCTCTCCTTCCTCTTAGGGAGGAGGTGGAGATGGAGGGGATTCCAACCCCCCTCCCTTTCAGGGAGGGGGTGGGGGGAGGGTCGGACCCTCTGGCGAGCGAGGGGCAAGACCTTGGTGAAGGCGGATGTAGGGAGTGCCGTGGTCTGCGTGCCCCCAAGCGGGCAAGGGTCAACCATTGCTCAGCGTCCCACCCTCTCCCTGCCCTCTCCCTGGAAGGGAGAGGGGTTGCCGCCTCTCCTTGCTCTTAGGGAGGGGGTGGAGATGGAGGGGCTTCCAACCCCCCTCCCTTTCAGGGAGGGGGTGGGGGGAGGGTGGGACCCTCTGGCGAGCGAGGGGCAAGACCTTGGTGAAGGCGGATGTAGGGAGTGCTGTGGTCTGCGTGCCCCCAAGCGGGCAAGGGTCAACCATTGCTCAGCGTCCCACCCTCTCCCTGCCCTCTCCCTGGAAGGGAGAGGGGTTGCCGCCTCTCCTTGCTCTTAGGGAGGGGGTGGAGATGGAGGGGCTTCCAACCCCCCTCCCTTTCAGGGAGGGGATAGGATAGGGGGAGGGTCGGACCCTCTAGCGCGCGAGCGGCGGAGCATGTTGACTCCCCTCGCTTGCCTGGCTATACTTCATTGGTGATAAGGGCGATAGGCGACGCCTGGCGCAATCCAATGGCTCCCCGAGTGCCGGGCGCGTGAATTTCCCCGGTCAATGTTGTTGCGGGTTTGCGCCATGGGTGTGCGCGGTTGTCTGCTTGTTGTTGTCGTTGCCGAGGCGATGGCGTGCGCAGGGCTTGGGGGTGAGCCGGCGCGGCTGGCCCGTACGCTGGCGGCGCTGGACGAGCTCGAGCGCGCGTGCCAGGAGGCCGAGAGGCGCGGGGAGGATGTGCTGTATCATCGCATCCCGCTCGTGGTGGAGCGCCAGGCCCTGCTGGAGCTGGAGGCCGTGGGCAAGGAGCGGGAGCGTGTCCTCGACTATATCTACGAGAGCTGCCTGCGGGCGCGGTTGGCGATGAGGCGGGGCGGCGAGCCGCGGAGGGCCGAGGTGCCGCCTGCGCCGGAGCTTGCGAGGGTGAGGCTTCAGGGCGGCCTGTGCCGCGAGGGCGACCGCGTGGTCTTCCCTGTCGCCGTGGGCCGGTGCCCGGCGGCGGTGAGGCCGTTCTTCGCGGTGGGCGAGCTTGCGCGGTGCGTGCCGGCGCTCGCGGGGGCCACGGCGCAATCGCTGGAGGGGAGCGAGCTGTGGCGCATCTACACGGGGGACCCCGGCGCACGCCGTGTGGGTTGGGACCGGCCCGCGGGCGGTTTCGTGCGCGAGGGGGCGCTTATCTGTTTGGACCACCCGGGCGTCCGCGACGCCATCGCGCGCGAGACGGCCAGGGCCATCGAGGGATTGCGGAACGCGGGCTGGGGATTGCGGGGCGAGAGGCAGGAGGGGAAAGGGCTTCCTTCTGGGCAAGCTGCAAGCCGCAGTCCCCTATGCCCATTGTACCTTTCCGTTGGGTCCGAGCTTTTCTACACGGACTACTCGGAGATGGCCCGCGCGCGGTTCGTGGGCTGGCTGAGGGAGCGCTACAAGTCTGTGCAGGCCCTCAACACTGTGTGGGGCACGGCGTATGAGGAGTTCGCCCCTGGGCTGATGCCCAGCCCCGACCAGGCGGCGGCAAGCCCATCGCGCTGGAGCGATTTTGTGGAGTTCAACCAGCAGCGGCTCACCGAGCACATCAGGTGGGCCGTTGGAAACGTCCGTGGGGCCCTCCCCAGCGCGGCCATAGGGCTTGCGCCCTTGCGCTACGCCTTCGCCGGCAGCTTCGGGCTCAGCGGCATGGATCCCCTGGCCGTGACCGAGCTGGTGGACGTGGTCGAACTCACGGGAGGGAGCGTGATGGAGGCCGACCTGGCCTTTGCCCTGGCGCGCGGCCGGCGTGCCGTGGTGGACGTGTCGTTGGGGCGCTCGGGGGCGGGGACGGGTGAGGGGGAGGGTGTGATGACGGCGGGCATCCTCTGGCGCCAGCTCCACGGCTGCGCGGCGGTGGGTCTGGGGGCCTGGCCGCCGGCGCCGCTGCGGAGCGCCGAGGCGGTGCGAGCCGCCGAGGGGCTGCTGCGGGAGGCGCTGGAGGCCCGGCGGCTGGCGCCGGCGTGCGCGGCGCTGGCGGCCGGGCCGAGGCCGGTGGCCTTGCTCTATTCGCAGGCGTCGCTGCGGCTGACGCCTCAATGGGCGCTGCGCTGCGGCGAGGGCCCCTACAGCCGCGAGCTTGCCGTGGCTTACGAGGCGGCCCGCTACCTGGACGTTGGCTGCACGTTTCTGCCGAGCCGCGAGGTGGGGGCGGCGCGATGGGGCGGGGTGCGCGTGCTAGTCGTGCCAGGCGTCCACGCCGAGGAGGACGCGGTGGTGCGGGCGCTTGTGGACTTTATTGACGGTGGGGGCCACGTGGTGGTGATCGCCGAGGCGTTCGCCACGGATGAGCGCGGGCGCGAGAGCGACTCGCTGCTTCGGCTGGGGGTGGAGGCGATGCAGACGCGTCGCCCCGCCTACGCTGCGCGGCCGCGCCCCGAGCTGGGCGGCGCGCTCGACGAGCTGGTCGCCACCGACGCAGCGGCCGAGGAGCTGAGGCCATCGCCCGATGGCCCGTTGGCGCGCCTCAAGCGTCCGCTGCGCGGCAGCGGCCTGTCCCAGAGGGTCAAGGTCAACGTGCTCCACAAGGTGCTGGCGACTTTCGGGGACGGCTCGCCGGCGATTGTGGCGTTTGAGCGCGGCAAGGGTTCGATGACCTACATTGCGGCGCCGCTGGTGGCGGAGGACCTGGCGGCCGTGCTTAGGATCGTCGTGGCGCGCGCCGGCGTGCAGGCGGCGGCGCGGCTCGTGCACCTGGAGGGCGCGCCGTGGGGGGTGGAGTGCCGCTCGGCCCCTGGCGAGGGCTCGGCTGTGCTGGCCTATATCTGGAACACTGGCGGGGAGCCGCGCGGTGTCGCCCTGGAGACGGCGCCGATTGCGTCGGCCCTGGACCTCATCAGCGGGCGGCCCGTCGCGGTGCGGGGCGACGGGGCTGGCGCGGTGGTCGGCCCCCTCCGCTTGGCCGCAGGCGAGGTCGTCATCCTTCAGTTGAACGCCACGCGGACGGGCGGTCCATGAGCGGCTGCCTGGCGGCGGGTCAGAAGATTCCCAGGAACTTCTTGCGCTCGATGCGGAAGGTGGCGCGGTTGGAGAAGACCTCGCCGGTCCACACGCGCACGTAGGCGAGCTTTGGCCCGATGAGCTCCACCTGGGCCGAGGTGAAGTTGCGGTTGAGGATGACGAAGGCCGAGTCCTCATCCACGGCGTAACGGGCGACAAGGGAGTAGGTGCCCGGCCTGGTGAGGGCGCGGACGCGCATGGGCCAGAACACGAAGCGTCGGCCGACGAATGCCTGGGGGGGCAGGACGACGTAGTGGTAGTAGTTGGCGCGGTCGGCCTCGGCGACCTTGACCTCGGGGCTCCTGTAGATGAGGCGCTGGTCGTGGTCGGAGCGGATTTGGAACTTGAAGAGCCACTCGACGGCGGCGCCCTCCTTGGCGCGAGCGACGGGTTCGAAGTAGACCGGGATGTCGCGCGCTCCCTGGGGGCTTTGGGCGGTGCTGACGTTTTCCAGGCGAACATCTACCATGATCGGCTCGCCGATCTGGTAGGACGGCTTGTCGGTGCGGACGCTCAGGCGCAGGCCCTGACGCGGCTTGGCCACCTCGGCCTCGAGCGACTCCTCGTCGAGCTCCTTGAAGCGGTCGTCCTCCTCGCGGAGGCCGAGTTGGCGGCGAGCGCTGGGCGTCGTCTTCCTCCACGCGAGGCTCACCGGCCACAGCGGGTCCCCACAGCCACAGAGTCCGAGGCTCAGCAGAGCAACTGCTGCCGCCAGGAGCCTCCCGGCGACCCTACGGCCCTGTTTCGCACCACGGCACGTGGCACCTGACACCTGGCACCTCTCTTCACCGGATGGCCGCGGCCACCAGGTCGCCGACCTGTGTGGTCGTGTAGCCCATCTTGCCCGCTGCCATGCTCTTCATCTTGGGCGTCGTGGCCGCCACCGCGGCGTCCACCGCGGCGGCCGCCTCGCGCTCGCCCAAGGTGTCGAGCATCATCCCCACCGCCAGGATGGCCGCCAGGGGGTTGATGGCGTTCTTGCCGGCGTACTTGGGCGCCGAGCCGCCCATCGGCTCGAACATCGAGACGCCCTGGGGATTGATGTTGCCGCCCGCGGCCACGCCCAGCCCGCCCTGGATCATCGCCCCGAGGTCCGTGATGATGTCGCCGAACATGTTGTTGGTCACGATTACGTCGAAGAACTCGGGGCTTTTCACAAACCACATGCAAGTGGCGTCCACGTGCGCGTAGTCGCGGAAGACCTCGGGGTAGTCGGCCGCGCCCACCTCGTTGAACGCCCGCCACCAGAGGTCCTGCTCGAAGGTCAAGACGTTGGTCTTGCCACACAGGGTGAGGAAGCCCGTGACCTCGAACTCCACGGCGTCGGCATCCGCCGTGACGACCTTGCCGAGCATCCTGCCGCGCTCGCGGTGGACAAACTCCACCCTCTGACCGACGGCGCCCTCGGCGACCGAGACCAAGTCGGGCCGTTCGACCCGCACGATGCGTCTGCGCCCGCGGCGGCGGGTGTAGTCGAAGGCGTAGCGCAGGCAGCGCTCCACCCCGGCCCGCGTGTTGATCGAGACCTGAGTAGCGACCTCCTCCGGCGTGCCCTTGCGCAGCACACCGCCCGCGCCCGTGTAGAGGCCCTCGTTGTTCTCCCGCACCACCACGAAGTCCACGTGCTCCGGCCCCTTGCCCTTGATCGGGCATTCCACGCCTGGGAAGAGCTTGACGGGGCGCAGGTTGATGTATTGGCCGAGCTCGAAGCGGAGCGTGAGCAGGATGCCCCGCTCGAGGATGCCCGGGGCCACCATCGGATGCCCCACGGCCCCCAGGTAGATCGCGTCCACCTCCCTGAGCTCCGCGAGCACCGACTCCGGTAACACCTCGCGCGTCTTCAGATAGCGTTCGCCACCGAGGTCATACGTCACCGTCTCGTACTTGATGCCCTTGGCCTTCGCCACGGCCTCAAGCACCTTCAGCCCCTCGCGCACGACCTCCGGCCCCGTGCCGTCCCCTGGGATCACCGCGATCTTGTACGCCATTCAGCCCGTCTCCTCCGGCCCAGTAGCCGCTGGCGCGCCACGCAGGGCGCAACTCGCGCAACCATCTCGAAAAGGCTAGTGTTGTGTCCCGAAAACAGACGTTAGGGCGTGGCCTTTCTCGGACACTCCTTCCTCGATTCTCACTCTGAGCGCGCGACCGCCGCCAGGCGGGCGCCGGGAAGGAGCTCTCAAGGGACGCCGCAGCGTGACGTAAGGGGCCGAGTGGTACGCCGCTTGGTCCGTCCGACAGATTCTTCGCTCCGTTTCACCCCGCGCAGAATGACAGCCGGTGGGTGGCGGCGCCTGTCTGCGGAGGTCGTTCTGTCGGGCAAGGGTCACCCCTTTACTTGGGTTGCCACGCCGCAGTCGGTTCTCCAAGAGGTCGCCCGGCTTTGCTCACTTGTTTCCCGGACGCGACACCAGCACCGCGCCCAAGAGCTTAGCACAAACGTCACGGAGAAGCAATGGGTTGTCGGCGCAAACGCCGCGTCCGAGGGCACGTGGTGTTGCGTGGCGCGGCGCGGTTGAGTATCCTCTTGAGAGCGACGCGGAGGGGGCGGTAGGGAGCCTGTTTGGCTGGCATGGTGGATGAGCGGAACGCTGCGCCAGGAATGACCATGAGTGAGGTGTGCGACCCACTTGGCGCGGTGTGGCTCCGTGATGCTGGGGGCCAGGCGCAGTGGAACCAGACGGGTCTAGCAAACCGGTGGGCGGAGGGGCGCGCGAGCCGCGGTGGGGGCTGGCGCTGGTCGTCGGCACGGCGATGGCCGTGGTGGTGAATCTCTATGTCTTCGCGTCCGACTACGTGATTGTGTCGTCGCGGCTGACGTTTGCCTACCTGCCCGAGGGGGCGCTGATCCCGTTCACGGTCTTCATGATGGCCGTGGTGCCGCTGGTGCGGCTCGTCGCGCGGAGGGCGTTCGCGCGTGAGGAGCTCATCGTCGTCTTCGTCATGACCCTCGCGGGGGCGATGTTTCCCACGCTCTCGATGGTGGGCTTCATCCCCTCGATGCTGGCGACGCCCTACTACTTTGCGACGCCGGAGAACGAGTGGCCGAGCCTGCTGGTGCCGCACCTGCCGAAGTGGGCGTTCCCGACCGATGAGGGGGGCGTGATGGGCTGGTTCTTCCAGGGGATGCCGGCGGGGGAGACGTTTCCCTGGCAGCAGTGGGTGTTGCCGCTCTTCTGGTGGGTCCTGCCGCTGGCAGGGCTCGCGACGGCGAGCTTCTGCGGCACGGTGCTCCTGCGGCGGCAATGGGTGGAGCGGGAGCGGCTGGCCTTCCCGCTGGCGCGGGTGCCGCTGGACATGATCGAGCCGGGCCGCGGGCGGCTGCCGGCCTTCCTGTGCAGCAAGGTGTTCTGGCTCGGGGCGGCCATCCCGCTCTTCGCGACGGCGTGGAACGTTATCAACTTCTTCGACGAATCGTTTCCCACCCTGCCGATCTTCCACGGGAGCCACTTCGTGGTCATCGCCCAGGGCTTCCCCGTGCTGCGCACGAAGGTGAACCTGTTGGTCATGGGCTTCGCGTTCCTCACCCCGCTCGAGGTGCTCTTCAGCGTGTGGTTCTTCCATGCCCTCTCGATGATCGAGGCGGGGGTGATGAATCGTCTGGGGATGACGATGCCGTGGGGCATCTGGGAGGGGCTCTCGCCCATGACCGCCTGGCAGGACCAGGGGGCGTTCCTGGTCTTCGTCGTCCTGAGCCTCTGGATGGCGCGGCGGCACCTGGGGCAGGTTTTCCGAAAGGCATGGGACCCGCGTTGGGCCGGGGTGGACGACTCGGACGAGCCGGTCCGCTACCGCACGGCGGTGGTGGGGCTGGTGGTGGGGACGCTGCTCGTGGCGGCGTGGCTGCACAGGCTGGGGATGGGGTGGGGGACGGTTGTCGTCTATGGCATCGGGTTCGTGGCGGTCTACGTGGGGATCAGCAAGATTGTCGCGCAGTGCGGGCTGCCCTACGTGCGCGGGCCGGTGCCGGCGCAGACGTTTGTGACCTACACCCTTGGCTCGGAGGCGATCGGCCCGGCGGGTCTGATCGCCATCGCCTCGACGTTTGCGATCTGGTGCGACAACAAGCCGATCCTTGCGACCACGATGATGCACAGCCACCGGGTGGGCAGCGAGCTTGGGCGGCGGGCGCGCATCCTGCCGGGGGCGATGGCGCTTGCCAGCATCGTCGCCTTCTCCCTCGCGCTCTTCCTGACCCTCCACATCTGCTACACCAGGGGCGGGGTGACGACGAACTGCTGGGAGATTCGCGGGGGGAACATCTGGTTCTTCGAGACCTTTGTGCGCCACATCCGCAATCCCGCGGGCCCCGACACGCAGCGGATGGTCTACATGGGGATCGGCTCGGGCGGGATGTTGCTCCTCAGCTTTCTCAAGTACAGGTTTCCCTGGTGGCCGCTGCATCCCATCGGCTTCTGCATCGGCGGCAACGAGGTGATCTCGTATTGCGCCTTCAGCCTGTTCCTCACCTGGCTCATCAAGGCCATCCTGCTGAAGGTCGGCGGCATCGCCGCGTTCCGCAAGGCCCGGCCGTTCTTCCTCGGCCTGCTCCTCGGCTACGCCCTCGGCGTCGGGCTGGGCTTCGTCATCGACGTCATCTGGTTCCCCGGCCAGGGACACATGATCCATCATTGGTGATGGCCGGCGGGCGCGTGTGGCCAGGTGTTGTGGTGGCCGCCTGGCTTCGCTCGTCGTCCTCGTCCTCGTGCTCGACCCCTCGGCGGCCCAGTCCAGGATGATCGAGGACGAGGGACGAGGACGAGGACGAGGACGAAAGAGGGCATCGGGCTGGAAGGCAGAATCAGGGTCACACTCTGTGCCGGCCGGCGGCTTTGACTCGGCGCGGGCCAGGCGCTATCATAGCTATTGCCAATCCACCACTAAGACGCGAAGGAGCATGCTGGATGGTGAGGAAGAAGTACAACGTTGCCGTCGTTGGCATCGGGGCGGTGGGGACAGAGATGCTCAAGGTCCTGCACCAGCGGGATTTCCCGGCGAAGAGCATCCGCGTGCTGGCGCGGACGGCGCGCGCCGAGGAGATAGCTGGGAAGACTTATCAGGTGGAAGAGACGACGGCGGACGCCTTCACGGGGGTGGACATTGCGATCTTCGCGGGCACCGAGGGGGCGAAGGGGGCCTCGCAGCTCTTCGGCTGGCAGGCCGTGGCCAAGGGCGCCGTGGTGATTGACAACGGCGACGACTTCCGCATGGACCCCCGCGTGCCGCTCGTCGTGCCGGAGTGCAACGCCGAGGCCCTGAGGAGCCACCAGGGCTTCATCGCCAATCCGAACTGCTCGACGATTCAGATGGTCGTGGCGCTCGCCCCGCTGCACCGCGTGGCGCGAGTCCGCCGCATCGTCGTCTCCACCTATCAGGCCGTCTCGGGGACCGGGCGTCAGGCCATAGACGAGCTTCGGTCCCAGGCCACCGCCATCGAGCGGGGGCAGGAGCCGCAGGCCACGGTCTACCCCCACCGCATCGCGTTCAACCTCTTCCCCCACATCGGGCGGCCGACGGACGAGATGCCCGGCTACTACACCGAGGAGGTGAAGATGCGGCGCGAGACGCGCAAGATCCTCGGCGACCCGGACATCCAGGTCTCTGCCACCTGCGTCCGCGTGCCCGTCTACAACGCCCACTCCGAGGCGATCAACGTGCAGTTCGAGAAGAAGCTCACCGCGGCCGAGGCCCGCGAGATTCTTCAGAGCGCCCCGGGCGTCGTGGTGATTGACGACATGGCGAAGGCGGGCTACCCGACGCCGCTGATGGCCTCGGGCACCGACCCCGTCTACGTCGGCCGCATCCGCGACGACGTCTCGGCGCCCAACTGCCTCGACCTCTGGTGTGTGAGCGACAACATCCGCAAGGGCGCCGCCCTCAACGCGGTGCAGATCGCCGAAACCATGATCCAGATGGGGCTGATCTGACAGATGAGCATCTTCAAAGCCTACGATATCCGCGGCATCGTGCCCGACGAGTTGGACGCGACGCTGGCCGAGAAGATCGGCCTCGCCGCGGGACGCCTGCTTTCGGGACGCACCGTCGCCGTCGGGCGCGACATGCGCGTCTCCAGCCCCACCCTTGCCGAGGCCCTCATCCGTGGCCTCGTCCGAGCAGGCAAGGACGTTGTGGACATCGGCCTCGTGACCACGCCGATGGTGCCCTTCGCCGTCGCGAGGTTCGGCTACGACGGCGGCATCATGGTCACGGCGTCACACAACCCGAAGCAGTACGGCGGTTTCAAGCTCACCGCTGAGGGGGCCGAGCCGGTCGCCTACGACACGGGCATTGACCAGATCGAGAAGATGGTGACGGGCGGCGACCTGCCCGAGGCCGCCACGCGCGGCTCCGTCAGCCGCCGCGACATCTTGCCCGAGTACCTTGACCACCTGATGACCGCGGCGAGAGGCATCGGTGGCCTCAAGGTGGTTGTGGACGCCGGGAACGGGATGGCCGGCTGGCTCATCCCACAGCTCTTCGCCCGCATCCCAGGCGTCGAGATCGTGCCGATGTTCTTCGATCTCGACGGCACGTTTCCCAACCACGACGCCAACCCGCTGAAGCCGGAGAACATCGCGGCCCTGCGGAAGAGGGTCCCCGAGGCCGGGGCCGACCTCGGCATAGCGTTCGACGCCGACGGGGACCGCGTGGCGTTCGTGGACGAGCGGGGGAGGGCGGTCCACTGCGACCTTATCACCGCGCTGCTGGCCCGCGAGGTGCTCAGGGAGAGCCCCGGCGCCGCGATCCTTTACGACTTGCGGTCAAGCTGGGCGGTGCGCGAGGAGATCGGGGCCCTCGGCGGCAAGCCGGTAAAGACCCGCGTCGGCCACTCCTTCATCAAGCGCGCCATGCGCGACCACGACGCCGCGCTCGGCGGCGAGCTCAGCGGCCACTACTACTTCCGCGACAACTACTACTGCGACAGCGGCGCCTTCGCCCTCCTCAAGGTGCTCTCAGTCGTCTGCCGCGAGCGGAAGCCCTTCAGCGAGCTCGTCCGCCCGCTCGAGCGCTACCACCACAGCGGCGAGATCAACTCGGAGGTCGCCGACAAAGCGGGCAAGATCGCCGAGCTGGCCCGCACCTATGCCGGCGGCAAGGCATCGGACCTCGACGGCCTCAGCGTGGAGTTCCAGGACTGGTGGTTCAACGTCCGCCCCTCCAACACCGAGCCTGTCCTGCGGCTGGTGGTGGAGGCGAAGAGCCGCGAGCACATGGAGGTCCGGCGCGACACGCTCCTGCGCCAGATCCGCCGCGGCTTCGTCATCCGCAAGGTCCTCTTCACCACCGACTTCTCGGCCTATGCCGGCCACGCCCTTCCCTATGCCCTCGACCTGGCGCGCGACCACGGGGCCGAGCTGCACGTCCTTCACGTCGTCGCCACCCCCGAGCTCGCCGTGCAGTTCGACGTCGCCGGGCCGGTCTTCGACGGCCATCTCCTTCTGGAGCTGGAGCGTAGCGCCCAGGAGCGGATCGAGAAAGTGGTTCCCAAGGAGGCCGGCAAGGAGCTGGACGTGCGGCTGGCGGTCCGGCGCGGCGCCCCGTTCGTCGAGATTGTCCGCTACGCCAGGGAGGAGGGGATTGACCTCATCGTGTTGGCCACCCACGGGCGCACTGGCCTGCGCCACGCCCTCTTCGGCAGCGTGGCCGAGCGGGTCATCCGCAAGGCCCCATGCCCAGTCCTCAGCGTTCGCCCCAAGGGCCACGACTTTGAGATGCCCTGAGCGGGCTAGCGTCCGAGGCGGACGTCCTCATAGGAGCGGGGCTTGCGGAAGACGCCGGCGATGGCCCACGCGCCTTCCCTCATGACGCCCCTGGCCACCTCTTCCTCGTCCTCCGTCTCGGCCGGCAACGCCTCGCCCACGACCAGGCGCGGGTAGTGGAACTTCTTGCGGTCCATCTGCCAGGCGACCCCGCCCATCTCGATGTCGAGGACGCGCGCGGAGAGGACCATCGAGCCCTTGAGGACCTTGTAGGAGCCGGGGTCCTTGGTGCGGAGCTCGTGGATTTCGCCCACTGCCACGTAGGCGGCCTTGAACAGCGTGCCGAGCTCGATGACGGAGAACTCACCCAGTGGGCGCCCCTCAATCGTCTCGGGCAACTGCCCGGCGTCAATCACCTTGGCCCCCGGGCAACCGTTGCGGACCAGCTCCGCGACGATGAGCGAGAAGGCGCGGCCGATCCCGGACTCGAAGTGCTTGCGGTTCGGCGTGGCGAAGGGCAGGACGAGGAGCGTCCGCGTGCCCAGCCGCACCGGCGGCTTGGGCTCCTCCCCGAGCAGGTCCTCGCATCCGCACAGGGGCAGCAATGCCGCCGTGGCCAGCAGCGCCGCCGCCAGCCCGGCCGCGCGACCGCCCACGGCACTACGAAAGAAGCCCGTCCTCACAGTTGTTCTCCTGGACCTCTCGTTGCCGAGTGGCCTCTGCCGGCCAGCGTTGTCACGATGCGGCTGCATCGAGCGCCTCGGCGAGTGTGGACACGAGCGCGAGGTCGAGGTTGCCGTAGCGCCCCTGGAGCGAGCGGGCGTTGTCTCGCGGGGCGATGGCCACCTTCCAGCCGAGGCGTGCCGCCTCGCGCAGGCGCGGCTCGATCTGCGAGATGCCGCGCACCTCGCCCGCCAGGCCCACCTCGCCGACGGCTGCCAGGTCAGGCCGCACGGGGCGGTCCGTGAGGCTCGACGCGATGGCGATGGCCGCGCCCAGGTCGGCCGCCGGCTCCACCACCTTCACCCCGCCCACCACGTTCACGAAGACGTCGTGCCCCGCCAGCACGAGGTCGGCCCGCTTCTCCAGCACGGCCAGAAGCATTGCCACTCGGTTGCGGTCGAGGCCGCTGACCTTGCGCTCGGGCGTGCCGAAGTTGGCCCGCGACACGAGGGCCTGGACCTCGACCAGGAGGGCGCGGGTGCCCTCGATGCAGGGCACGACGACCGAGCCCGGCGTGGCCCGGCGCTGGCGCGAGACGAACAGGTCGGCCAGGTCGCCCACCTCGGCCAGGCCGGTGTTGCGCATCTCGAAGACCCCGATCTCGTCGGTGGGGCCGAAGCGGTTCTTCACCGCGCGCAGCAGGCGATAGGTCTGGTAGCGGTCACCCTCGAAATACAGCACGGTGTCCACCATGTGCTCGAGGACCCGCGGCCCGGCGATCGCGCCCTCCTTGGTCACGTGGCCGATGAGCGCGATGGGGACCTCCGCCGCCTTGGCCAGCCGCACCAGCTCCCCTGCGCACTCGCGCACCTGCGAGACGCTGCCGGGGGCCGACGCGATGTCGGGCTTGTAGACCATCTGGATGGAGTCCACCACGGCGAAGTCGGGCCTGGTTGCCTGGATTTGCGCCGTGATCGCCTCGGCGTTGGTCTCCGCGAGGGCCAGGAGGCCGTTGGCCGAAATCCCCAGCCGCTCGGCCCGCAGCTTCATCTGCGTCAGCGACTCCTCGCCGGTCACATAGAGGGTCTTGAGCCCCTGAAGGCTCAACCCGTGGCAGGCCTGGAGGAGGAGGGTGGACTTGCCTATGCCCGGGTCGCCGCCGAAGAGGACGGCGGAGCCGGCCACGATGCCGCCGCCGAGCACGCGGTCGAGCTCGCCGATGCCGGTCTGGAGGCGCGGCTGCTCGGGCGGCCTCACGCTGGCCAGCGGCTGCGGCTGCGTGTCGCCAAGCGGAAGGCCCGATGCTTTGCGGGGCGAGACGTAGGCCTCCTCCACCAGGCAGTCCCACTCCCCGCAGTCCGGGCATCGCCCCAGCCACTTGGGCTGCTGCGCGCCGCACTGCTGGCAGACGAAGACCGCTCGCGACTTGGCCATGCGCGCCGAACCTCCGAGACGGATTATAGGTCATGCTGAGCGGATAGTCAACGAATGGTGAGGCGTTTCAGAGCGGCTCGGCGAGGCTGCCCAGCTTGGCGACCCAGGGGGTGGTGGGACGTTCGGCAGTGACGATGGGGGCATCGTGCGCGAGAGCCAAAGCGATGTAGACGGCGTCGTAAGCCGTTGCCTCGTACTCCAGCGCCGTGGCCAGGATGTCTTCGCGGGCGGGGTCAGCAATGTCCAGTGGCGCTTCGAGGTGCAGGGCATAGCAGCTGCACGCTGTGGCGGGAGTGATTTCGCCCTGGCGGACGTGGGTGCGGAAGACGTTGGCCACCTCCAAGTAGTGGAGACGCGGGACGAGAAAGCGCACCTGTCGGCTCGCCATGCGCCGCTGCCACCGCAGCGCCTTCTCGGAGCACGCCTCGCGCAGATACCACGCCACCGCGACGCCCGCATCCAGAATCCGAGTCGTCACTGCGTCTCCCGCATGCGGCGGATGATGCTCGAGGCAGGCTCGCTGACGCGGACACGCGCCATCTCGGGCTCGAGAGCCTTGTAATGTGCCATGTATCGGGCGAGGCGGGCCTCGTAATCCTTGCTCTCAACCAGGGCGCGTAACGCGTGGTCCACAAGGGCGCGCTTCGTCCGTATGCCGGTCAGCCGCATGGCTTGCTTGACCAGTTCGTCGTCAAGGACAATGTTGGTTCTCATACACCTGATTATACACATCGAGACGCGCAAGTCAAGCCGAACCCGTCAGGCCGAATCGTCGGCTGACCTCTTCCGCTATCTCGGCTGGCGTGCTCTCGGGGCCGGCGGGCACCCAGCGGATCTGGGGGAACTTGCGGAACCAGGTGAGCTGGCGCTTGGCAAACTGGCGCGTGCGGGCCTTCACCCGCTCGATGGCCTCCTCCAGCGACAGCTCGCCGCGCAGGTGGGCGATGACCTCGCGGTAGCCCACGAATTGCCCCGCAGCGTGGCTGATCCCGCGTGGGTCGGCCAGCAGCCGACGCACCTCGTCCACCAGCCCCGCTGCGAACATCGCGTCAACGCGGCGGTTGATCCGCTCGCGAAGGTCGGCCCGTTCGCGGCGGATGCCGGCGAGCACGCACTCGTAGCGCGCCGACGGGGTGCCGAACTGGGTCTGGAGCTCCGAGATAGGCCGCCCCGTGGCCGCACGGACCTCGAGCGCGCGCACGATGCGCCGCAGGTCGTTGGGGTGAATCCGCCGCGCAGCCGCGGGGTCAACCGCCGCCAGCCGCTCGTGGATGGCAGGCACGCCTCGCTCCTGGGCCTCGGCGATGAGGCGGCGCCTCAGCTCCCAATCCGCCGATGGGCCGTGGAAGAACCCTTCTGTGAGGCCCTTCAGGTAGAGCGCGGTGCCGCCCACGAATAGCGGCAGCTTGCCACGCGCCGCGATGTCGCCTATCGCTGCCTCCGCCGCCTCCAGGTAGCGGCCCGTGCTGAACGCCTCGTGCGGCTCAGCGAGGTCGAGGAGGTGGTGGGGCACGCGCGCCCGCTCCTCGACCGACGGCTTCGCCGTCCCGATGTCCATCCCGCGATAGAGCGCCATCGAGTCGAGGGAGAGGATTTCGGCGCCGATGCGGAGCGCGACCTCGATGCCCACGGCGGTCTTGCCGCTGGCGGTCGGGCCGACGAGAAAGAAGAGGCGTTGACGCTCCACGTCTTCTTGCGAGGCGCGCACGCCTCGCCCCTGCCGAGCCCCGCCTGCTCGGGGTCAACGGCCCATGATGCGCTCGATGGCCCCGAAGTGCGCCCCCCACTGCGCGAGGACCATGGCGCCCAGGATGGTGACCATGAGGAGAATGGCCGCGGTGGGCAGGATGCGGGCCAGGCGCTCGATGCCTATCTCCAGGTCCTCTTGCTCGTACTGAGCGAACTTAGCGAGCGCGGCGTCGAGCTTGCCACCCTGCTCGCCTACCTCGATGAGGTTCAGGTCCAGCGTCGGGATGACGCCCGAGCGCGCGAGAGCGGCCGAGACAAGCGCCCCGTCAGCCACTAGCGGGGCTACGCGCAGGATGCGCGAGCCGATGAAGTCGTTGCCGCAGGCCAGCGCCGCGCGGGACATCGCCTCGGGCGCCGTTACGCCGGCCACATAGAGCGCCTGGAAGGTGTCGGCGAACCGCGTGAGCGCCAGCCGGCGAAAGAGCTTGCCAAGCAAGGGCACGACCAGCGCCGCCGCGTGAGTGGCCACCCGCAACGCCGAATGCCGCGGGATCGAGCGAAAGAGCATCCCGAGCGCGAGCCACGCCCCCACGCCGATGGCCAGCGCCCGAAGTTGGCCCAACAGCGCCCGCGTCGCCGCCTCCGGGCCGCCGAAGACGTAGGCGAGCACAAGCGGCAGAAGGCAGAATGCTGCCCAGAGCATCACGGCGGGATAGATCATCCCTGCGATCACCCTGGCCCGCGCCAGGGCCAGGCGATCGAGCAGGCGCGCGATGCGCAGCATCGCCTCGGGCTCGCGGCCCGCGTGCTCCAGCCCCTCGATCATCCGCACCTCGTTGGGGGGGAAGACGTTTGGATGCTGCGCAAATGCCGCCGAGAGGCGGTTGCCTGCCTCCACGTGGTCGGCCATTGCTGCCGCCGCGTGGGCCAGCCGCCGCGAGCCGCCCTGGCCAGCAAGCGTCCGCAGGCTCCTCACAACGCCGATCCCCGCGTCGAGCTGGCGGGCGAGCTGCGTGTAAAACGCCGCCCGCTTGCGCATCCCCACGCCCGTGAGGGGCAGGGGAGAGCGCTGAGCGATGGTCACGCTCGGCAGGCTGGATTCCACGCCCTGATCCTCGTCTCTGGGTAGCTGCTTGCACGATACCACCGGGCTGGCCACCAGTCAAGCAGAGCACCGGTCCGGTCCGTCGGACCCGTTCTAGTCGCCATTTGAGGGGGGCGTAGTCCGTTTCGGACGCCAGGTAGGGGCGGGTCCCCGTGCCCGCCGATCAGGCCCGCAGGTAGGGGCGGGTCCCCGTGCCCGCCCACCTATGTTGTGCCGCGTCATCGAGTTCGGGCAGGCACAGGGACCTGCCCCTACCCGCGCTTCCCCCCGTGGTGTCCGAAACGGACCACGCCCATTTGACAAAGTCGGCGGCCCTGCTACAATCGTGCGCGCTGCTTGGAGCAACCCTTTCACCCTTTCACAGGAGGAGCAGGTGATGGGCAAGCGAGTGCTCAACGTGGGCCTGGTGGGCGGCGGCGGGGGGGCTTTCATTGTGAATCCCCATCAGAAGGCGATTCACTTCGACGGCACCCGCCGCGTGACCTGTGGCGCGCTCCACGAGAACCCCGAGCTCGCCATGAAGTTCGCCGCCGAGTGGCCCTACCCGATCAAGGGCTACCCCAGCTACGACGCGATGATCGAGGAACAGGCCAAGCTGCCCATCGGGGAGAGGATTGACTACGCTCTGATCGTGACGCCCAACTTCGTGCACTTCGAGCCCGCGATGAAGCTCATCAAGGCGGGCATTCCGGTCTTCTGCGAGAAGCCGCTCACCATCACCGCCAAGCAGGCCGAGCAACTCGCCGCCGCGGTCGAGAAGCACAAGGTGCCCTTCGGCATCGCCCACACCTACCTCGGCCACTGGACCTCCTGGTTCAGCCGCTGGATCATCACGAGCGGCAAGCTGGGCGCCGTCCGCTGGGCCGACTCCTACTACCTCCAGGGCTGGCTAGCCACGCGCCTGGAGACCACCGGCCAGCAGCAGGCGTCGTGGCGCACCGACCCCAAGCGCGCCGGCGCGAGCTGCTGCGGCGGCGACATCGGCACCCACGCCTTCATGCAGCTCCGCTTCGTCACAGGCCTCGAGGTCGTCTCCGTCCGTGGCATTGTCGAGACCTTCCTCAAGGGCCGCCAGCTCGACGACCACTTCACCACCTACTGCGAGCTGTCCAACGGCGGCAAGGCCCTCATCCGCGCCTCCCAGATCGCCATCGGCCATAAGAACGACCTGGGCATCGAGGTCAACTGTGAACGCGGCTCCCTCGTGTGGCGCCAGGAGGATGCCGAGCTGGTCACACTCCGCCTCCCCAGCGGCGTCGAACGGCTCTACTGGCGCGCCGCCGTCCCAGCGCAGGACGACTTCCTGGGCGAGGTGCCCGCGTCGCTCCTCAAGGAGACCACGATCCCCAGCGGCCACGTCGAGGCGTTCCACGACGCCTTCGCAAGGCTCCACCGCGAGTTCGAGAAAGACGTCCGCCTTTACGAGGAAGGCAAGCCCTTCTCCTGCGACGGCACCCGTTACGCCAACGTCCACGACGGTGTCAAGCACATGCGCTTCATCGAGGCCGCCGTCAAAAGCGCCAGGGCCAACTCGCGCCCCGTCAAGCTATAGTGGGCGCACGCTTGCACGCTGGACCCGAGGAGACGCGCGCCCGGGGGCCTTTGCCGCGCCCGGGCGCCTTTGTCTGAGGGGAACTCCGGTGGTGCCCATGCCGCTCCTTTGCATCGCGGGCGCCAGCGGCCGACTGGTGCCGCGGCTTGCCCGGATGAAGCGCTGACAGGACGGGTCGGCGAGTTTCCGCCGGACTTTCTTTCGCAGAGGGGGGGCCGCTTTCGCCGCACCGCGCCGGCCCCCCTGCTGGCGCCCGCGGACAACGGGCAGGGCGAGCTCTTCCCTGTCGAAGGCCCCGCGACCCTAGCGTTCCGCACCAGCCGGGACCGCGCGACCGCCTAACGCGATCTCCGGCAGGCGGGCTGGCGCCGCCCCGGGCGCGCAAGCGGCAGTTGACGGTGCGGCCCGGGCGGGTATAATAGCGGGGCGGGGTGAGAGGCAAGCTGGTCAGGAGTGCCGCTATGGCGGGGAAACAGCGCATCCTTGTGGTGGATGACGACCCGAGCGCCCTGGAGTTTGTGACCACGGTGCTCCAGGGCGCGGGCTACCGGGTCGAGCGGGCCTCCGATGGCCCCACGGCGCTCAAGAAGGCCAAGACCGCGCTCCCCGACCTTGTGGTGCTCGACGTGGCCATGCCGGGCATGGACGGGTTGGCCGTGTGCGACGAGCTGCGGTTCGACCCACGCACCCGCGACGTGCCGATCATCTTCATTTCGGGCCAGGCCGACGACGACACCGAGGCCCTGGCCTCCGCGCTCGATGCCTACGCCTTCATTCGCAAGCCCTTTACGCCTGAGGAACTCCTCAGCGAGGTCCATAACTGCCTCACAGTGTTTGGGAGAGAAGCGTGACGACGATTGTGGGAACGGCGGCGCGCGAGATCCTCGACTCGCGCGGGAACCCGACGGTGGAAGTCGAGGTCGAGCTGGAGTGCGGCGCCGTCGGGCGGGCCGCTGTGCCCTCCGGGGCCTCGACGGGGGAGAACGAGGCGGTGGAGCTGCGCGACGGTGACCCCGCCCGCTACGGCGGCAAGGGGGTCACTAAGGCCGTCGCCAATGTCAACGAGGTCATCGCCCCAGAGATCGAGGAGATGGACGCCACCGACCAGGTGGGCATTGACCGGCTGCTGTGCGACCTCGACGGCACGCCGAACAAGGGGAACCTGGGCGCCAACGCCATCCTCGGCGTCTCGCTCGCCGTGGCCAAGGCTGCTGCCGCCGCTCTCGGTCTGCCCCTCTACCGCTACATCGGCGGGGTGGGCGCACGGGTGCTGCCCGTGCCGATGCTCAACATCCTCAACGGCGGCAAGCACGCGGCGAACAACGTGGACCTCCAGGAGTTCATGGTGATGCCCCTCGGGGCATCCAGCTTCCGCGAGGCGCTGCGCATGGGCGCCGAGGTCTTCCATAGCCTCAAAAAGGTGCTTGCCAAGCGTGGCCTCTCCACCGCCGTGGGCGACGAGGGCGGCTTCGCGCCCGACCTGGCGTCCAACGAGGACGCCCTCAAGGCGATCATCGAGGCCATCGAGAAGGCTGGCTACAAGCCCGGCAGCGACGTCTTCATCGCCCTCGACCCCGCGGCCAGCTCGTTTTACGGTGAGGACGCCAAGGGGCGGGGGATCAAGGCCCCAGGCCGCTACGTCCTCGCCTCCGAGGGCCGACAGCTCGATGCCGACGAGATGATCGCCTACTACGCCGAACTGTGCGCCAAGTACCCCATATGCTCCATCGAGGACGGCCTGGCGGAGAACGACTGGGGCGGGTGGAAGAAGCTCACGGCGGCGCTCGGCGCCAGGGTGCAACTCGTCGGCGACGATATCTTCGTGACCAACGTGAAGTTCCTTCAGCGTGGCATTGACGAGGGGTGCGCCAACTCGATCCTGATCAAGGTCAACCAGATCGGCACGCTGAGCGAGACGCTGGATGCGATCGCGCTCGCGCACACGCACGCGATGACGGCCGTCGTGTCGCACCGCTCGGGCGAGACGGAGGACGCGACGATCGCCGACATCGTGGTGGCGACGAACACCGGGCAGATAAAGACCGGCTCGGCCTGTCGCACCGACCGCGTGTGCAAGTATAACCAGCTCCTACGCATCGAGGAGGAGCTGGGCGCCTCGGCGCGGTTTGGCGCCTCGCTGTGGCGCAAGCGGTAGCCTGGCATCCCGCGCGGGATTTTTTTTGCAAAAATCGCGTTGCAAAGGGGCATCGGGCATGCTAGAATCAGGCGGCCCCGGCAACGCGACATGCGCCGAGCGGCCCTGGTGTAAGCCCTGGGAAATACAAGGGCTTAGCGAGGCGGGCCGCGACGTAAGTGTCTCGGAACTGTGAGGACCTCGGCAACGACGTTCTGGCGATCGCGGCCCAGCCGTTCGTGGCTGCCCGTGCCGCGGCGCCCGCGTAAGCCGGAAAGGGGGCAGTTGATGGCGACGGTGACGAAGAAAGAGCTGACGAACGCAATCGCCGCGAAGCTCAAGCAGCGCCAGATGCTCGTCCGCAAAGTCGTCCAATCCTTTCTCGACGAGTGCGCGGCGCAGCTTGCCAAGGGGAACCGCCTGGAGTTCCGCGACTTCGGCGTCTTCGAGTGCGTCTCCCGCGCCGCGCGCAAGGCCCGCAACCCCATCACCGGCGCCGTTGTCGAGGTCCCGCCCAAGACCGTCGTCGACTTCAGAATGGGCAAGCGCATGCGAGCCATCATCAACCCCGGCGCGCCCGACGACGAGGCGGAGGAGCCGGAGGGCGCCGCGACACAGTAGGCGCGGTTGCCAGCAGAGCAGGGGGGAAGGGAGGGTCACGCCGCCCGGCCAGCCCGCGCGCGTCCACACCGGATGCCAGCCCCCGCGCCGCGGACGCTGGCATCCAGTGTTCAGGGGTCACTCACCCGGCCCGCTGTAGCCGCACATGCCGGTCCGCGGAGAGTTGACGACGGGGAGGAAGTAGTCGTCCTCGCACTCGTGCTTGGGGGCGCACTCATCGCAGTACCAGGCCTCGCCGCTCCAGACGCAGACCGGGCACACCTTGGTGGCCGGCTTGCTGCACAGCTCGCAGGGGATCTTGGGGGGATGATTCCGGGCGAGGAGGCAGATGTACTCGCGGCGGACAGGTCCGATGCGTTCGGCGACCACCTTGAGGCGGAGCTCCGTGGTCGTGCCGAAGTCGTACTCGTGCGAGAACGTCATCCTGGCGCGCAGCACCCGTTCGAGCTTGACGTTCATGCTCCTCTCATCCTCCCCGTACAGGTCGTCAATCGGCTCCACCGAGTACCGGGTGGCGTCGATAGTGAACGCGCTCAGGTGGCCGCAGCACTCCAGCCAGATGTCGCGCAGGAAGGCGTCGAGGTCTCGGAGTTTGGCGGCGGCCCTGACGTCCAGGTGAAGCCAGTAATCGGGCTGGTCACGCCCCTCGACGAGGATGTGGAAGTAGCGGGCCTTGGTGGAGGGTTGGGCGCCGCCGGCCTCGGCCGCCGCCTGCTTTTGGACGCAGGCCGCCAGGTGCCGGCTCATGGCCGCCTTGCTGAAGCTCTGGTGGCACAGATAGCACTCCCCTGTTGACGTCCGAGCTGGCATGATGGGGCTCCTTACTGTGGGGGTGGCTCCAGGATGGCATTGTCAATCAGCCTGGTGGCGCCGATGCGGACGGCCAGGAGAGCCACGGCCGGCCCCTCCAGGCGCGCGACCGGGGCGAGGGTCTCGGGGTCGGCTATCGCCACATAGTCAATCGTGCAGGGGCCTGCGGCGACGAGCTGGCCGCGGATCAGCTCGGCCAGGCGCCCCGCATCGCGCTCGCCGGCCGCAACCGCGGCCCGCGCCAGCTCCAGGCCGCGGGAGAGGCTCGTCGCCTGCCGCCGCTCGGATGGCACCAGGTAGCGGTTGCGCGAGCTCATCGCCAACCCGTCCGGCTCGCGCACCGTGGGGCAAACGACGAGCTCCATCGGCACGTCGAGGTCCCGGACCATGCGGCGGACGAGGAGGGCCTGCTGGAAGTCCTTCTGGCCGAAGTACGCGCGGTCGGGCTGCACGATGTTGAAGAGCTTGAGGCACACGGTGAGCACGCCGCGGAAGTGGCCTGGGCGGAACTGGCCCTCCAGGCGGCGTGCGGTTTCGTCGCCCTGGTCCACCCAGGTCGCGAAGCCTGTGGGGTAAATCTCGCCGGTCTGGGGGGCGAAGAGGGCGTCAACGCCCACGCTCTCGCACAGCCTGGCGTCGCCATCGAGGTCGCGCGGGTAGCGCGCGAAGTCCTCGTTGGGGCCGAACTGGGTTGGGTTGACGAAGATGGAGACGACGACGGCGTGGCACTCGGCCCTGGCGCGCCGCATGAGGCTCAGGTGGCCCTCGTGCAGGGCGCCCATTGTGGGCACGAAGCCCACCGTGTGGCCCGCGGCGCGCCGCGCTCGGAGACAAGCTCTCAGCTCGGCGATGGTCTGGAAGGTGTCCATTGGCGCTCAGCGAGACCCGCGTGCGACCGGGACGTAGTACTGAATGCCGCGCTCGTGGCGGCCCATCTGCTCGATGAGGTTCGCCAGCTCCACCGGGTCGGCGGCCACGTTCACCTCGTCCGTGTTCACCACAAGGAGCGGGGCGGCTGTGTAGTCGAAGAAGTGGCGGTTATAGGTCTCAACCACCGTGCGCAGGTAGTCGAGGGCCAGGGGCGCCTCGAAGTCGTAGCCGCGCTTGCGGATGCGCGCCATGAGCGACTCGACGCTGGCCTGGAGGAGTATGACGATGCTCGGCTTGGGGATGCCCGTGGTGAGGAACGACGCGATGCGGTGGTAGAGGCGCAACTCGTCGTCGCTCAGCGTTACGCTCGCAAAGATGCTGTCCTTCTCATACACGTAGTCGCTCACCGTGGTCTGCTGGAAGAGGTCCCGCTGGTGGATCTCCTGCTGCTGCTTGTAGCGGGAGGCGAGGAAGAAGAGCTGGGTCTGGAAGGCGTAGCGCCTGGGGTTCTCGTAGAAGTGGCGCAGAAAGGGGTTGGCCTCGGATTCCTCGAGGACCACGCGGGCGTCGAGGGCCTTGCCCAGGGCCAGGGCGAGCGTGGTCTTGCCCACGCCGATGGGACCCTCGACGGCGACATAGGTGAACCTGTGGCCCATGGCTAGCCTCTCAGCTCGCTCAGAAGCTCCGCCACAGTGCGGCCAGTGGTCGGATGCACCGCCTGCGGGGCGATCTCCGCCAGTGGCCCCAGCACGAACCGCCGCTCGTGCATCCGCGGGTGCGGCAGCGTCAGGCTCGCCGTCCTCAGCACCAGGCTATCATAGAGCAGGAGGTCGAGGTCAATCGTCCGCGGCCCCCAGCGTTCGCCCCTGACGCGTCCGAGCTCGGCCTCGATGCCCAGGAGCCTGTCGAGCAACTCGTGCGGTGAGATGGCCACCCTCAGGTGCACCACGGCGTTGAGATACATCGGCTGGCCCGCTGGCCCGCCGACCGGCTCGGTCTCAATGAACGCCGAGACCGCTGCGACCTCGACGCCCTGAGAGCGTGCCAGGAGGCCGATGGCCCTGCGGAGGAGGGCCGCTCGGTCGCCGACATTGCTCCCCAAGCCCACGTATGCGTCGGCCATCGGGCACCCGGCGGGCAGCAGCTCAGCTACCCTTGGCAGCATTCTAACAGAAGGTAGGGGCCTTTGCAAGGGAGCGCGGCAGCGGGCTTCCGGCTCCGAAGGTGACAAGACAAATCTCTCCGAGGGTCATTTGGGCTTGACATGGCTCTGCCGCGGGCGGTAGAATACGGCACGTGTGGGGAGCGCCCATCGCGCCTCCTCGGTCCGCGTCCATCTAACAGGAGTGGATGGAATGGCCACCCGCCGCATCGCCCGAGGCCGCGCCGGCTCGCCGGTCCCGATCATCGTCCTCTCGGTCATCATTGTGGGGCTGATTGGCAGCACAGTCGTGCTCGGCATGAAGGTCGGCGACCTCGATAAGGACATCCAGTCGCGCAACAGCCGGATCGAAGAGCTTCAGACCAAGCTCAAGGACGCCGAGGTGCGCTTCGTGGCCTACGAGCGCCTGGTCGGCCTGCGCGGCGAGTCCGCGGCGCAGGACCTCAAGATGCTCAAGGACGAGCTCCAGAAGAAGGCCCCGCTGCCCGCAGTGGCAGGCGGCACGGGTGCGGAGGGCGCGCCCAAGGTCTTCGACACGCTGACGGGTCTGCTGGACGCCTATGCGACCCGTTGCGCCGAGGCCGAGGCGGTCATTGCCCGCCTCGAGCTGGAGCTCAAGACCGCTCGCGAGCAGCGTGAGGCCGCCGTCGCCGACGGCGAGCAGGGGATCAAGGCCAAGCAGGAGCAGGTCGAGGCCGAAAGGAAGACAGTCGTCCAGCTCCGCGCCGAGAAGTCCAGCGTCGAGAGTGAGCGCGACAAAGTGCGTCAGACCCTCACCGCCGAGGTCGAGGACCTCAAGACCGCCAACACCAAGCTGCGGAAGGACGTTGCCAGCCTGGAAAAAGAGGTCAAGGTTCTGCAAGACAAGCTCAAGCAGCGGGATGAGAAGATCAAGGACCTGGTGCGTCCGGTGAAGCCGCGCCTGGCCCTGACCTCCGGGGCGCCGCCCGAGGCCACGGACGGCAAGGTCCTGTCGGTGGACGCCGACGGGCAGTATGTGATGGTGGACATTGGGCGGAAGGACTGGGTGGAGGTCGGGATGTTCTTCTCGGTCCTCGAGCGGGGCGACGCCGAGACCCGGCGCGAGAAGGGCCAAATCCAGATTCGCCAAGTCTTCGACGAGATTGCCAGGGCCAAGGTCATCAAGCAGGATGAGCTCGACCCCATTCTTCCCGGCATGCTCGTCGTCAACCCGGCCTTCAAGCGCGGCACCAAGCTCGAGTACCGCCTCATCGGCGGCTTCACCGAGCCCCGTATCCAGCAGCTCCTCTCCCGCTACCCCTGCACACTGGCCGAAAAAGTCTCCTTGACCACCGACTACGTCATCATCGGCGACAGGAAGCCCGACGAGGCCAAGGGCGAGACGCCCGCCGAGGAGAACGAAGAGGTGCTCTTCGCCAAGGAGAACAAGATCGCCATCATGCGCGAGCGCGAGCTGCTCCACTACCTCGGCGAACGCTAGCCTGCTCGCGCGCCGCACCAGCGCCGTGCGCGGGGCTGGCGGGGGGAGAAGACCTGGCCGATCGGGCCGAAGGGTCCGATGCGGCCGGTCGCCGCGGATTTCCCTGGCGGAGGGGGGGCGAAAACACCCTTTGATTCAAGCCCATCGAAGTGATACGATAGAAGCATGGACAAGCTCCGCCGCAGCCCAGCGTCCGTGTGTGGGATTGCGCTCCTGGCAGCGGCCAGCGCCCTGGCGGCCACCCCCACGCCTGAGCAGCAGTTGGCCGAGGCCAAGCGCGCTCTCGACCGCAAGGAGTTCCGCCACGCCGGGCGCCTCGCACAGCGCATCGTTGACCGCTACCCCACCTCCCCCGTGGCGGTGGAGGCCTGGCTGGTCGTAGTGGACGCGCTCATCGAGCGGGAGAGGTGGCCCCAGGCCTTCGAGCAGTGCGAGAGACTTCTTGCCGCTCACCCCGACACGCGGCATCGCACGGCCGTGCTACAGCGCGAGTTCCAGATCGGCGAGCGCCTCGCCGCCAGCAAGCTCCGGCTCCTATTCATCTTTCCCATCTCGCGCCTCGAGGAGGGCGTCAAGGTGCTCGAGCGGGTCATCGAGCACGCGCCCTTCGGGCCGCTGGCCGAGCGCGCGGCGTACGCCATTGGCGAGGCGTACTTCCGGGCCGACGACTACGCCGCGGCGCGCGACGCCTACGACCGGCTGCTGAAGCAGTACCCCAACAGCGACCTGGTGGTGCGCGCGCGGGTGCGCCGCGCCACGTGCAACCAGCGTCTCACCGAGGGGCCGGCCTACGACCTCGGCCCCACGGAGGCCGCGCGGGCCGAAATGCAGGACCTCGCGCGCGAGTCTGGCAGCCCGCGCGCCGCTCGCTATGCCCAGGAGCTCTCCGATGTGATGGCGCGGGGGGACTACGAGGCGGCCCTCTTCTACTTCGGCCGCTACAGCATTGACGGCGGCGTGCGCTCCATGCAGGCGGTCGTGGCCCGATACCCCGGCTCCGAGTACGCCGCGCGGGCCGAGCGCATCCTGGCCCTGGTCAAGGACCTCCTCCGCGAGGCCGAGAGCGAGGGCGGCCCATGATGAAACGCGCCAGCGTCGCCGCCATCCTGCTCCTCGCCACCGGCTGCGGCTATCGCACGAAGTTCGACCTCCCGCCGCACATCCAGACCTTCAGCGTCAACACCTTCCGCAACAAGACCCTGGAGCGGAACCTCGACTTCGAGTTCACCGAGGCCCTCATCCACGAGATTCTCGCCAAGACGTCCCTGCGCGTGGCCAGGCCCGGCGAGGCCGACCTGGAGATAGACGGCGAGATCGAGGGCTTCCAGCGCTACCTCTTGCGCGCCAAGCGCTACGGCGAGAAATTCGAGATACGCAACCTCCTCTCGGTTAACGTCGAGATGCGTGACTGCCGCCACAACGTCCCCTTCTTCCACGGCAGCCGCATCGTCGAGCGCACCGAGTTCAGCCTGAACCTGGGCGAGACGCCGCGCGAGGCCCGCGACGAGCTGGTGCGCGAGCTGGCGCGCCGCGTCGTCAGCCTCGCCTTCGAGCGCTGGCCCGCCCGGGTCGCGGAGGGCAAGCCCAGTGGCGGATAGGAACCGCAACCGAGTGCCGCGGCGGGTGCCCGATGACGACGATGGTGGCGCCCCACACCGCTCCCGCGGCCTGCTCATCTGGCTGCTGCTCATCGGCGGCGTCATCCTCATCGTCAGCCTGGGGCCGGGGCGCTTCTCGCGCTCCGGCAGCCGCGAGCCCTCCTTCGACGAGGTCATCGGCGCCGTCCGCGCAGGCAAGGTGGAGAGCCTCCTGGTCCACGGCACCAGCCTCGTCGTCACGCTGCGCGATGGCGCGCCCCAGGGTGCTTTCCCCGGCGAGAAGTTCGACATCACCATCAGCCCTCATGTTGTCGAGCACCTCCAGAAGACTGTCGAGGAGCACAACAAGTCCGCCCCAGAGGCCAAATGGGTGCGCATCTCCTACGGCGAGCCGAGCCTGCTGGTGACGAACCTCTTGAGCATGCTCCCGTGGGTCCTCATCCTCGGGCTCCTCTATTGGATGTTCATCCGCCAGCTCCGCGCCGCGGGCTCGGGTGTCCTGAGCTTCGGGCGCGCCCGCGCTCGCACCGCCAACCCCGAGCAAACGCGCGTCACCTTCGACGACGTGGCCGGAATTGACGAGGCCAAGGAGGAAGTCGTCGAGATCATCGAGTTCCTCAAGAACCCCGAGCGGTTCCGCCGCCTGGGCGGGCGGGTGCCGCGCGGCGTGCTGCTCGTGGGGCCGCCGGGGTCGGGCAAGACCCTGCTCGCCAAGGCCATCGCAGGCGAGGCGGGCCGACCGTTCTTCTCCATCAGCGGTTCCGACTTCGTAGAGATGTTCGTCGGCGTCGGCGCCTCACGCGTCCGCGACCTTTTCAAACAGGCCAAGGAGCACGCCCCCTGCATCGTGTTCCTCGACGAGATTGACGCGGTCGGGCGCCGCCGCGGCACCGGCCTTGGCGGCGGCCACGACGAGCGCGAGCAGACCCTCAACGCCATCCTCGTGGAGATGGACGGCTTCGACTCCGACCTCGGGGTGATCGTCGTGGCGGCGACCAACCGCCCCGACGTGCTCGATCCCGCCCTCCTGCGGCCCGGGCGCTTCGACCGCCGCATCGTGGTGGACCTGCCCGATGTCAAGGGCCGCGAGGCCATACTGCGCGTCCACGCCCGAAAGGTCACACTGGCGCCCGATGTTGACCTGCGCGTCATCGCGCGCGGCACGCCGTACTTCAGCGGCGCCGACCTCGAGAGCCTGCTCAACGAGGCCGCGCTTCTGGCGGTCCGCCGCAACCTCGACGCCATCACAATGGCCGAGCTGGAGGAGGCCCGCGACAAGGTGCTTTGGGGGCCTCAGAAGAAGAGCCGCGTCATCGCCGAGGAGGAGAAGCGGCTCACCGCCTACCACGAGGCCGGCCACGCCGTCGTCTCAAAGCTCCTGCCCGACGTCGAACCCGTCCACAAGGTGGCCATCGTCGCACGCGGCATGGCCCTCGGCGCCACCATGTACCTGCCCGAGAAGGACCGCTACATCATCCCGCGCCGCCGCATCCTCAGCGAGATCACCTCCCTGCTCGGCGGCCGCGCCGCCGAGGAGCTCTTCTGCGCCGATATCACCTCCGGCGCCCAAAACGACTTCGAGCGCGCCACCGAGCTCGCCCGCCTGATGGTCTGCCGATGGGGCATGAGCCAGGACCTCGGCCCCGTCACCTACTCCGAGAACGAGGAGCACCTCTTCCTCGGCCGCGAGATCACCAAGGTCAAGAGCATCTCCGAGGCCACCGCCGTAGCCATTGACCGCGAAATCCGCCGGATTATTGACCAGTGCCACGCCCGCGCACGCGAGCTCCTCACCGCCAACCGCAACGGCGTCGAGCGCATCGTCGCCGCACTCCTCCGCTACGAATCCCTCGACGGCGCTGAGGTGGACACCCTCCTGGCCGGCGGCGAACTTCACCGGGAGGAGAACGGCGCGGCGGCAGGCGCTGGCGCCCCCGCCGCCGCTGCTGGTGACCCAGCCTCCGCCACTAGAGCCCCTGCCACCGCTGCTGATGTCCCCGCCGCCGCCACTAGAGCCTCCGCCTCCGCTGCTGATGCCCCCGCCTCTTCGGACACCTCTGGGGACGACCGCCCATTGCCCCACCGCCCATGAGCATCTTCAAGGCCTGCGACATCCGCGGCGCCTACCCCCGCGAGCTCAACGAGTCGCTCTACTGCGACCTCGGCCAGGCCATCGGCTCGCTTCTCCGCGAGCGTGCCGCAGCCGCCCCGTGTGCCGCAGCCGCCCCCGGCTGTGCGTGTGCGGCCAGCGGCCCCCGCGCGCCACACGTCCTGGTAGCAGGCGACGTGCGCCTCAGCACCCCCTCGCTTCGCGCCGCGCTCATCGAGGGCCTCGTGGCCACCGGCTGCTGCGTGACCGACCTCGGTATGGCGCCCACCCCCGTCGCCCACTTCGCCGGTCGACGCCTCCGCCCCGACGCCCTTGCCATCGTCACCGCGTCCCATAACCCACCGGGCGACAACGGCCTGAAGCTCTCCCTCGGCCCCATGCCCATCGGCGACGCGCAGATGCAGCGGATCCAGCAGACCCTGGCCGCGCGGCGCTTCGCCTCGGGCCGTGGCACAGTCAAGACGCTCTCCGTGGCGGCCGACTACGCGGCCTGGCTATCCGCGGGCGCCCGGCCGGGCGGCGGGATGAGGCTCGCGCTCGACTGCGGCAACGGCGCCTACTCGGACCTCGCCCCCCGCGTGCTCCGCAGCCTCGGCTACGACGTGGTGGAGCTCTTCTGCTCGCCCGACGGCCGCTTCCCCAATCGCTCGCCCAATCCCTCCGCACCAGGCGCCCTGAAGGCGCTCTGCGCCGCCGTCGTGAACGCCCAGGCCGCCCTCGGCGTCGCCCTCGACGGCGACGGCGACCGCGTGGCCATCGTGGGTGACCGTGGGCGCGCGCTCACAGGCGACGAGGGCATCATCCTCCTCGCCCAGCACATCCTCGGCCCAGCTCGTAGTGCGGCCTTTAGGCCATACTCTTCTCCCGGGGCAGCGGCCGAGGGCACACGGCCTGAAGCCCGCACTACAGACAAGGTCGTGTGCGACATCAAATGCTCGCGGGCCGTGCTCGACGCCATCGCTGCCTGCGGCGCGACGCCGCTGCTGGAGCGCTCCGGCCACGCCTTCATCCGCGCACGCATGCTTGCCGAGGACGCCCGCTTCGGCGGCGAGCTAAGCGGCCACTTTTTCTACCGCGAGCTCGAGGGCGGCGACGACGGCCTCTACTCCATCCTCCGCCTCGCCGAGCTGGCACGCGAGAGCGACCGGCCCATCTCCGCCCTTGTGGACGCCATGCCCCACTACGCCACGACGCCCGACGTGCGCGTTGCCTACGATGCGGCCGATGGCCCCCAGCGCCTTGAGCAGCTCGCCGCCGCCGCCATAGCCTGGTCCGAGGGGGGCCACAGGGGCGAAGTCCTCCGTCTCGACGGCGTCCGCGTCGCCTACCCCGACGGCTGGGCGCTAGCCCGATGCTCCGTCACTGAGCCGCTCCTGACCTTTCGCTTCGAGGCATTCAGCGGCTCGCCGCGCACCATCGCCGAGCGCTTCCTCGCGCCAGCACCCGACCTCTTGCGGGCCGTCGTGGCCCGACTCGACTTCCCGGAGAACGCCTGACATGACCATCCGCCCGCGTCGTGGGACCATCGGTGCCCTCCTCAGCCTGGCTGCTGCTGCCGCCGCCCGCGGGGCCGAGCCGGACCTCGAGAGTGTCATCAAGAGCTCCCTCGGCCAGCGCCACTGGTACGGCGTCTACGTCAGCGGCACAAAGTCGGGCTACGCGCTCATTGAGTGCCTCGAGGGCAAGGTGGGCGACCGCCCGGCCGTGGTGGTGGACATGAAGATGCGCCTTAAGCTCGTTACCATGGGCCAGAAGCAGGACGTGCGCGTCTTCGAAAAACGCACTTACTTTCGTACCGGTGAGCTCCACGAGGTCGCCTTCCGCTTCAAGAGCGACGCCAGCGAGATGCGGGCCACCGCCACCGTGCAGGGCGACAAGGCCCTCCTCTCCATGCAGATGGGGGAGCTGGCCCCTCAGACCAAGGAGCTCCCGAAGCCCCAGGAGAGCCTGCGCGACTGGGCGGCCGCCGAGTGGTTCGCGGCCTCCGCCTCCAAGCCCGGGGAGCAGGTCACTTTCTCCCTCCTGGAGCCGATGATGCTCAAGGAGTTCCAGGGCACCCTCACCTTCAAGGAGCGCAAGGAGATCATCTTCAATGGCGTGCCGACCCGTGTGACCGTCCTTGGCCAGCGGGTTGCCGAGCTGGGGATGGATGGGGACGTGGTGGTGGACGCGCGCGGCGTGGCCCTCGAGCAAACGGTCGGCCAGATGTTCGTCCTCCGGCTCGAGTCGGAGAGGCAAGCCAAGGACGTCCAGTACTCCGGCGACCTGGTGCGGACCGGATGTGTAACGCTGGACAAGCCCCCACACAACCCCGCCGCCCTTCGTTCCGCGAAGTTCGAGATACGCGGCATCGAGGATGCGGCCCTCCTCGTCAACGACAACCGCCAGCGCTGGTCGGAGGGCAAGGATGGGGCGCGCATCGTCGAGGTCGTCGCCGAGGGTGTGCCGGCCCAGCGGCTGGCCAGGCTGCCGGTGGACCGGGCGAAGTTCGCCGCCGACCTTGCGCCCACGATGTTTGTGCAGTGCGACGAGCCGGCCATCAAGTCCCTCGCCGCGGAGATCGTCGGCAACGAGCGCGACCTGTGGGCCGCCGCCAGGAAGATCAATGCCTGGGTCTACAAGAACGTGCGCAAGGTCGGCACGGCGGCGATGTCGAACGCCGCCGAGGTGGTCAAGGCGCGCGAGGGCGATTGCTCCGAGCACACGGTCCTCTTCGTCGCCCTGGCGCGCGCTGCCGGCATTCCGGCGCGCGAGCTGGCCGGTGTCACCGCCATCGAGAAGGGAGAGGGCCTCTACTACCACGCCTGGCCAGAGGTCTGGGTAGGCGACTGGGTGGCAATGGACCCCACGCTTGGCCAGGAGGTGGCCGACCCCACCCACATCGTCTTTGCCCGGGGCGGCGCCGAGAGCTTCTACCGCATCCTGTCTGTCTTCGGCCGCCTCAGGGCCAGGATGGTCGAGAGCACGAGCCGATGAGTCGCGGGGGAGGAATCCCTTCTTGCAAGAAGGGATTCCTCCCCCGCCCCCCCTCCTTGCCAAGAACTCTCACGTTGCGGCGCGGCTCGCCCGCTCGTCCTCACATGGCTGCTGGTGCCCGGAGGGGCGGGGTTTGCCGTAGGACGGCGCCATGCTCATGCTTGAAGGGCGAATGGGCGAGCCGCGCCGCAATGCAGAAGTGCTTGGAGGGGGGGCCTTCTTTCAAGAAGGTTCCCTCACCGGTTCATCGGCTCGCCAGCCTCCGCAGGACCTCGAGGCCGCGTTCGATCGTCGCGTCGGCCACGGGGAAGGCGATGCGGAAGTGGGTGTCCCGCTCCGAGAAGACGCTGCCCGGGATGATAAGCAGGTTGTTGCGGATGGCCTCCTCGACGAAGGCCATGTCGGTGCCCCAGGGCACCTTGGGGAAGATGTAGAACGAGCCGCCGGGCTTCGCCACCTCGTAGCCGGCGTCGCGCAGGCCGTTGTAGATGAGATTGCGGCGGCGCTTGTACGCCGCCATCAGCTCCGAGACGTCGTAGTCGAGCGCCGCGATGCCGGCGCGCTGGGCGAACGACGGGGCGCAGACGAACGTGTACTGCTGGAGCTTGGTCATCGCCGAGATGATCGGCTCGGGGCCGGCCGCGTAGCCGAGGCGCCAGCCCGTCATCGCATAGGTCTTTGAAAACCCGCTCAGCAGCAGCGTGGGCGGGTAGATGCTGGCCATTGAGGTGTAAGGCTCGTCGTAGACGAACGACTCGTAAGTCTCGTCCGAGACGACGATGATGTCGCGCCCGCGCACCAGGTCGGCCACCATGCGCAGCTCGTCGGCGCTGTAGACCGCCCCCGTGGGGTTGGCCGGGCTGTTGATGACGATCATCTTGGTCCGCTCGCCGATCAGCGGCGCCAGGGCCTCGCGGCGAAGGTGGAAGTCGGGATAAGTGTCGAGGAAGACCGGCCTCGCCCCGCACAGCGTTGCCAGGTGCTTATACATCACAAAGTAGGGGTCAGGGATGATTACCTCGTCGCCGGGATTCAGCGTGGACAAGAAGGCCAGGAGCAGGCCGCCCGAGACGGCCGAGGTGATGAGCGTCGCCTCGGGCTCGAAGCGCTTGGTCGCCTTGAGCATCGTGCGGATGGCCGCGTGGAGCTCCGGGATGCCCTGAGTCACCGTGTAGCGGTTGTGGCCCGCGCGGATGGCGGCGATGGCCACCTCCTTGATCGGGTCGGGCACATCGAAGTCGGGCTGCCCGATGCTCAGGTTGATCGGGTCCTTCATCGTCGCCGCGAGGTCGAAGACCTTGCGGATGCCCGACGCATCAATCCCCTTTACCCGTTCCGACAGCATCGCGCCGCTCCGATTGTGGTTCACGCCGAGGCTCGCACCTCGGCCCTGGGAATCCCAATCCCCGTTGCGTCGCCGACCCTCACCCTACCCTCTCCCCGGAAGGGGAGCGGTCAGAGCCTCCTGCCCCTCGCGGGTGGTGGTAGCCACCCCCCTCCCTTCCAGGGAGGGGGAGGGTCGGAGCCTGCCCAATGGATGCGCGCCAGGAGAGAACATCGAGCCCCCGGGAGCGCCGCCTACCGTTGGCGGCGGCGCCTGGCGAGGATGCTCAGGCCGCCCAGGGCGAGCAGGCTCAAGGTGGCGGGCTCGGGGAAGACGTTGGTTACCATGAGGCCGCCGTTGGCCGTGTCGCCCACGAGGCGGAAGTTCGTAGAGTCCCAGGACCCAAACGAGCCCTGGGCTGCGAAGAGCTCCACCTCGTCGCCGCCGCCGCGCTCGAAGAAGACCAGGCGCAGCGGATACCAGCCTGCGGAGCTGAAGTTGAAGACGGCCAGGTGGTCGTGCGGGCCGGAGAGGACATCGTCGGCCTTGGTGAATGGCCCTATGACGAGGCGTGAGCCGTCGTCGGTGTTGGTGCCAAAGGTCCAGTTGCCGGCCGACGGGATGAAGATCCAGCCGGTGGCCTCGACTGCGAAGTCCTCGCCGCCGAGGAGGAAGGCGTCGTTGTTGGCGTAGTGGCCTTCGCCACCTGTGCCCAGCAGGTTGATGATGGTGGCGTAGCCGCGCCGCCGGGCGTTGAGCCCGGGGTCGCCATCGGCGAGCGCCAAGAGGGCCTCGGCAGCAGCCAGGTTGGTGATGGAGCCGCCGACGTTGGACCTGGCCTCGTGGTAGTTGAGGGCATAGAGAAGGCTCTGGGCGCCGAGCTCGTACTCGATGATGGAAGGGAGGAAGTGGTCGGTCTGGCCGAGGGTGGCGCCGGCCCGGTGGTCGTTCCACAGGCCGTCGCCGCGAAGGTGTGCGGCATCCTCGCCGCCCACGTCGTTCGGCTCCCCGCCGCCCCAGTTTTGAACGAAGGTCAGGGGTTCGCCCGTCACCCACTGCCAGCCGAGGCCGCGATTGCCGGCCGGCGGGTAGGGGGCACCACCGGTGCTGCCGAACTCTGCTGTGCCGAGGGTGGCGAGGTTGAAGCCGTCAATTGTGCTCGTCGCCGTGCTGTCGGTGAAGCCGATCCAGCGGTCGCCGCCGCCGAAGTTGGTCTGGACGAAGCTGTTCTCCGCCGAGCTCCCCATAGTCACAAGGTGCCCCTGGACCCCCGCGAAGTAGCTGTTTGCCGCAGCCACACGGGCACTGTCCCAGGTCAGGCTCGTTGTGTTGTACCGGTAACCGTTCAGCGTTCCACCTGGGCCATATGGCCCGCCGGCGATCACCGTCGCGCCGGCCGGGAGCGCAAACAAAACCAGGATTACAGCGGCGGAGACCGAGAGAACGCGAAGCTGACCCATGCTCACTGGAGCTCCTCGCAGACTATGCTAGGAAGAACACCACAGCGGAGTTGTGGACGTGAAGAATGTTAGCAATAGTGGAACTTCTTGTCAAGTGCATCGTCTTGTGAGGCATTTGCGTTGTCTGCGGTAAAGCGTGTCTGGAGCGAGGGGAGAGCTTGGCCATTCTCTCCCGAAGGTTCCAATACCTTCGGGAGGGTAGGGCTGAAGGCGCGGCGGCGGGGTGGGGCGTTACCCTCCCGAACGTATTGGAACGTTCGGGAGGTGGGGTACACAGCTTTCTCACCTCCCCACATCCCATTTGCCTCTCAGAACTCACGGACAGAGCGAATGCCTCCTTGTGTCTCTGCGCGGTCCGAATTGGGGTTGACTCGTGCCGCAAATGGTGGTAGAGAGAATGGCAGTGTGGCTCGCGCCTATTGTGGTGAAAGGAGACCTCGCATGGAGAAGAGAGGAGAGGTTGCGCCTGGGGCGTTTCGCCCGCGTTGCTGCATGGGTTCAGGAGGTTGGGTCTCGCGGCGGGGGTTCCTGGAGGCTGCGGGCGGGGCGGCGCTCCTGGGGCTGTCGTATTCGTTGGTGAAGGCAGCGGAGGCGGAGGCGGCGGCCGGGGCGCCAGCGCCGCCGCGGGCGCCCCTGGTGGTCAAGCCCATCCTCACATACGAGACGCCCACGCGGCGGAAGCAGACGAGTTGGCGCTCCTGGGGCGGGATCGAGACGCAGGCGCAGGCCACGGAAGAGGTCGCCCGCATCCAGGGCGAGCTGGACAAACTCCGCGCGTCCGCTGACTTCCCCTTGGCTATCCTCCCCGTGGCCGCGGTCCGCGGCGGCGGCGAGGTGGCCAAGCTCGACGACTTGGCCCAGGCCGACGCCTTCATCATCTACGCCGCGGGCGGCGGCGCGCTCGACGCCGTCGTGAAGCAGGGCAAGCCGTGCATCTTCTTCCTGCGCCACAAGAGCGGGCCGGTCTATCTCTGGTACGAGATCATCAGCCCTCGCTACCTCCGCGCCCACACCGATCGCCTGGCGCAGAAGACCGTGGACGACACGGATGTGGTGGTGGACGTGCCCGATGAGATGTTGTGGCGCCTGCGCGCCCTGTGTGGCCTCAAGAACACCATCGGCGCGCGCATCGTCACTATCGGCGGCGCCAGCGGCTGGGCGCAGGGCAAGGCCCCGGACTTCTACAGGGAGCGCTTCAAGCTCGACATTCAGGACGTGCCCTACAAGGAGCTGGCCGAGCTGATCAAGGCGGCCCGGGCCGACGCCGCGGCGGTCAAGCTCGCCAAGGAGCGCGCCGCCGCGTACCTCAAGGGCGATGGCGTCAAGCTCGAAACCAGCCCGGAGTTCGTCGAAAACTGCTTCCTCCTCGACCACGTCTTCCGCGGCATCATGGCGAAGTTCCAGACCCGCCACATCACGATCAACCACTGCATGGGCACCATCATGCCCATCGCCGAGACCACCGCGTGCCTGACCCTCAGCACCCTCAACGACGCGGGGTTCAACGCATTCTGCGAGTCGGACTTCGTCGTTGTTCCCTCGGGCATGCTCCTCAACGGCATCTCGGGTCTGCCGACGTTTCTCAACGACCCCACCTATCCGCACCATCAGGTGATCACGCTCGCCCACTGCACCGGCCCGCGGCGGTGCGGCGGCAAGGCCCTCGACCCGGTCCGGCTGGTCACGCACTTCGAGTCGGACTACGGCGCGGCCCCGAAGGTCGAGATGCCCAAGGGGCAGAAAGTCACCTGCATCATCCCCGACTTCGAGGCGAGGTGCTGGGTGGGCCTGGCTGCCGAGATCGTGGACGCCCCGTTCCTGCCCATCTGCCGCTGCCAGATTGACGTGCAGTTCAAGCCCGACGCGCAGCTCGTGGCCCAGCGCATGCCCGGCTTCCACTGGATGACCGGCTACGGCGACTACCGCCGCGAGCTCGGCTACGCCCTGCGCCGCACGCCAATCAAGTGGGAGGACCTGGGCTAGCCCTCGATCCAGCCGCCGCCGAGGACGAGGTCGTCCTGGTAAAAGACCGCGGCCTGGCCGGGCGCGATGCCTGCCTCGGGCGCATGAAAGGTGACCCGCGCGCCGCCGTCGGGGGTCGGCTCGATTGTCGCCGCCGCGGGCCGGTGGTTGTAGCGAATCTGCACGGTCGCCTCGATGCGGGCGGGCGGCTGCTCAAAAGCCATCCAGTTCACCTGCGACACCTGCATTGTCGTCCGAAGAAGTTCCGCGCGGGTGCCGACGATCACCGCGTTGGCCTTGCGGTCAATGCGGACGACGTAGCGTGGCGAGCCGAGCGCGACCCGCAGCCCGTGGCGCTGACCGATGGTGAAGCCCTGGCAGCCTGGGTGCTCGCCCAGCACGCGGCCCTGGGTGTCCAGGATTGGCCCTGGGCGGATGCGGTCGCCCAGCCGCTCGCGCAGCAGGCGCCGGTGGTCGCGGGTGGGGATGAAGCAGATGTCCTGGCTCTCCTCGCGCTCGACGGCTGGCACGCCGCGCTCGGTGGCCATCCGGCGCACGTCGTCCTTGCGCAGCTCGCCCAGCGGGAAGATGCAGTGGGCGAGCTGCTCCTGAGTGAGGCCGAAGAGGACGTAGGACTGGTCCTTCGCCGCGTCGGCGCCGCGGCGGACCACCCAACGCATTGCGGAATGCGGAATGCGGAATGCGGATTGGGGATTGGAATCTGGAATCTGGAGTCTGGAATCTGGGATGGCCGCCAGGCGCACGTAGTGGCCCGTGGCGAACCGCTCGGCCCCCAGCGCCAGCCCGTGGCGCAGCAGTCTGCCGAACTTGTTCCAGCGGTTGCACGCCACGCAGGGGTTGGGGGTGCGGCCGGCGTCGTACTCCGCGCACAGGTAGGCGATGAGCGCCTCGCGCTCGGCCGAGAAGTCCACCATCTCGAGCCGCACGCCGAGCGACGCCGCCACGTGCGCCACATAGCAGCCGTGGCCCTGCGGACAGCAGAGGTCTTCGGGGCGGACGCCGAGTGCCTCGGCCATTCGCGCCGCATCGGAGGGGGGGACACAAACCAGGCGCATGTGAAGGCCCAGCACCTCGTGGCCCGCCTCCTTCAGCAGCGCGGCCACGGTGCTGGAATCCACCCCACCGCTCATGGCGACGGCGATCTTCATGGGGAATGATGCGTGACCCATGATGCGTGAGCCGTGATGCGTGACGCGTGACAGGATAGGCACGCACCACGTGGTCATCTCTTCTCACGCATCACGGGTCACGGATCACGCGATCTCCAACATCCTCTCAATCGCCCGCCTCGCCGGCTCCGCGACCTGCGGCGGCACGCTGACCCGATAGACCATGTCCTCAAGCGACCAGACCATTTTCTCGATTGTGTTGAGCTTCATGTTCGGGCAGTCGGCCAGGGGCGAGACCTCGAGAAAGGTCTTCTCGGGGCTGTCCTTGCGCAGGCGGTGGAGCAGGCCAAGCTCTGTGCCGACGATTATCTTCTTCGCCGGCGTCTCGCGGCACCAGCGGACCATGCCCGACGTGCTGGCCACGTGGTCGGCCAGGGCGATGACGTCGGCCGTGCATTCGGGGTGGCACACGAAGAGGGCGTCGGGGTGCTCGGCCTTGAGGGCGGCCACGTCCTTGGCCACGATGCGATGGTGGGTGGGGCAATAGCCTGGCCAGAGGATGAGCGGCCGGGCGAGCTGGCGCGCCACCCAGTCGCCCAGGCTAGCGTCGGGCACGAAGAGCACCTCGCGGTCGCGCGGCACCGAGGCGACGACCCTCACGGCGTTGGCCGATGTGCAGCAGATGTCGCTCATGGCCTTGATCGCCGCCGAGGAGTTCACGTAGGTCACGACGACGGCGTTGGGGTGCTGGGCCTTCATCGCGGCCAGCTCGCGTGGCGTCACCATGTTGGCCATCGGGCAGCCAGCGTTGGGGTCGGGCATCAGCACGGTCTTGTCGGGGCAGATGATGGCGGCGGTTTCGGCCATGAAGTGCACACCGCAGAAGAGGATGACCTCGGCGCTGGTCTTGGCCGCCTGCTGCGAGAGGCCGAGGGAGTCGCCCGTGAAGTCAGCGGCGTCCTGGACCTCGGGGCGCTGGTAGTTGTGGGCGAGGATCACCGCGTTGCGTTGCCGCTTCAGCTCAAGCAGCCGGTCGAGCAGTCTGGCATCGGCCATCGCGCACTCCTCATTGCGTCTTCAGCCCATTATAGCAGAGGGGGCCTGTGGCGGCCAACGCCGCGCTCGGTGGGTGGCCGGGCGTGGGGCATTTGACACGCGCGGCCCCGGTCGCCATGCTTAGCACCGATTGACAGGGCGTGCTTCGAAGATTGTGCCTGAACGAGGTGAGCCGTGTCGCTGTTCTTTTGGTGCTTGGGGCTGAGTGTGGTCGTGGCGGCCGCGAGTGCGCCTGCCGCTGAGCAGAAGTGGGTGAAGATGGAGCGCCTCCAGGGGGCCACGTGGCGCTTCGGCGGCGTCCTCGGCGAGCGGGTCAAGGCGAACGTCGAGAACTGGCTGCTCGTGGCGCCCAGGAACAACCCTGGCCTGCTCGACATGTTCGCGCGCCGCGACTCCGGGAAGAAGCCCGACCTCGTGCCCTGGGCGGGGGAGTTCGTCGGCAAGTTCCTCATCTCAGGCGTCCAAGCCATGCGGATGAGCGACGAGCCGCGGCTCCGCGAGACGCTTCAGGGCGTTGTCGGCCGCCTCCTCCAGCTACAAGCCGAGGACGGCTACCTCGGCCCATGGCCAAAGAACGAGCGCCTCCTCGGCCACTGGGACCTCTGGGGCCACTACCACATCATCGAAGCCCTGCTGCTCTGGCACGAGCATGGCGACGACGCAGCGCAGCCGATGGCGGCTGTGGCGTACCGGCAAGAGGCCCTCGCCGCCGCCCGCCGCATGGCCGACCTCATTTGCAACACTTACCTCGACACCAAGCGGCGCGTCCTCGACGCCGGCTCCCACGAGATGAACATGTCGGTCCTCCACGGCCTGGCGCTCCTCTACGAGAAGACACGCGAGGCCCGCTACCTGCGCATGGCCGAGGAAATCCTGAAGGACTTCGAGCGCGCAGGCGACTACTTCCGCACCGGCCTCGCGGGCGTAGAGTTCTTCCGCACTCCACGGCCCCGCTGGGAGAGCCTCCACGCCGTCCAGGGCCTCGCCGAGCTCTACCGCATCACGGGCGACGAGCGCTACAAGCGGGCCTTCCTCCACCACTGGGCAAGCATCCGCCGCTTCGACACCCGCAACACCGGCGGCTTCTCCTCAGGCGAGCAGGCCACGGGCAACCCCTTCGCCGACTCCCCCATCGAGACCTGTTGCGTCATCGCCTGGCAGGCCGTGATGATGGACGCCTTGCGCCTGACAGGCGACGCGACCATCGCCGACGACATCGAGCTGGCGACCTTCAACGCCATCGCCGGCGCGCAGCACCCATCGGGCGAATGGTGCACTTACGACACGCCGATGAACGGCCGGCGCGTCCCCTCGCACGTCGCCATCAGCTTCCAGGCGCGGCCCGACACGCCCCACCTCAACTGCTGCTCGGTCAATGGCCCACGCGGCCTCGGCGCACTCAGCGAGTGGGCCGTGATGCGCCGCGGCAATGGCCTCGCCGTCAACTTCTACGGCCCGATGGAGGTGAAGACCCCGCTGCCCGACGGCTCGGCGCTCACGCTCAGGCAAGAGGGCGACTACCCCGTCGGCGACACCATCAGGCTCTCCGTTGATCTGGTCGGGCGTGCATACCTGCATGCGGCACACTCATTCGCCCTCGCCCTCCGCATCCCCGCCTGGTCCGTGAAAACCGAGGTCGCACTCGACGGCAAAGACGTTCCCGGCGTGAAGCCCGGCACTTACCTTGAGTTGGCGCGGGAATGGAGGAGCGGCGACTCCATCACGATTCGCTTCGACACGGCCATTCGCCACGAGCCTGGCGACCTGGAGCAATTCGGCAAGGCGTCCTTCTACCGCGGCCCCATCCTTCTCGCCCACGACGAGCAAATGGCCAGGGGCGAAGGCAAGTTCCGCCCCTGGCTCCTCGTGGACGTGTCGCTCCCCGGCGGCCCGATGCTGAGGCTCTGCGACTTCGCCAGTGCGGGCGCCAACGGCGGCCCCTATCGTTCGTGGCTTCCCGCCGCGGGCCTGCGGCCGCCGCGCCCGGTCCCGTGGCTGCCCCCCGACGGCGCCCGCGTGCCGCCTGGCCCCATCAGTTTCACCTTCCGAAAGCCCGCCGCCGCCGCCATCGCGGAACGCCGGCACGCCGTCGTCATCTCCGAGTCCCCCGACTTCGCCCGAACCGCCCTGAACGTCGGCGACGCCGCCAAGCCGCCCATCGTCCTCCCCGCAGCCGAGGCGAAAAAGCTCAAGCCCAGCGCGCCCTACTACTGGAAACTCGTCGCCCGAAACCCCAACGGCCAGACCGAGAGCCTCGCGCCCCACAAGCACTTCGTCATTGACCCCGCGCTGCCGCCCGCTCCCGACGCCCCCGACACCCAGTATGGCGAGCGGCCGAAGGACGCCGCCCTCGTCATCGCCCCGCTCCGCGGCGACCCCAAGCCCGAATGGGGCCAACTTAACTCCGCCCACTGCTGGAAACCCGCCCCCGGCCCCGACGGCAAGCCCAGCACCGCCATCGAGCTCGACGGCCAGGCTGGCCGCATCATCTACGCCCTCACCGAGTTCCCCGACCGCGATTTCACCGTCGCCCTCTGGCTCTGCGTGACCGCGCTCCCCAAGACCCAGTACGGCCAGGCATTCAGCGCCTGGTGCAAGGGGATGGACGACCCGCTGCGGCTGGTCGTCCACGGCGGAAAACTCCACGCCCGCATCGAGGCCGGGCAGTTCTTCGGCACCGACGGCTGGCCCGTCGAAGTCGGCAAGTGGACCCACGTCGCCGCCGTCAAGGAGGGTGCCAGGCTCACCCTCTATATCAACGGCCAGGCCCACGCCACCGCCAAGGTGCCCGAGTGCGTCTCCTCATCCGCCGAGGACTTCGCCCTCGGCGCCAACCCCCATTACACCGGTCGCGAGTTTCTCCCCTGCCGCCTCGCCGACCTCCGCTTCTACGCCCGAGCTCTGCCGGCTGACGACGTCCGCGCCACAACCGCCAAGCCCTAGCTCGCCGATGGGTGCGTGTAATCCTCTATGCTCCCCCCATTACCACTGTAGAGCGTCAGCAGAGGAGCCTCGACACAGGGTTGGCGTCGCCAGGCAAGGGTCAACCACGCCACGGCCTCCCACCATCTCCCTACCCTCTCCATGAGAGGGAGAGGGGGCGCCACCCCTCTCCCTTTCAGGGAAGGGGTATGGGGAGGGTCGGAGCCTCCGACTAGCGACCTTGCCAGAGCAGGACGGCGCACCCGCAAGCTGGCGGGAGCCGTGCTCAAGGGCATCAGGCGCACCCATGTGCTGACACGCCCCCCGTTCGGCGCCACCTGCTCTCTTCAGCCCCCGATGGGCGAAGTGGGATGGCGTGACCCTTGTCGGACAGGTCAGTATCCCTCTCTTAGCCATTCAGCCCTTGGCACGCTTGATCGCTCTGCCATCAAAGTGTATCATCTATGGACTTGTGCATAAGTAATTCAAGGGCCTGTCATGCGGGGCAGAGTCGCGGCAACTGCTTGTGGTCCGCGAGCAGCGGAGATTCCTCGACTTCGCTCCGCTCCGCTCGGAATGACAACGGGGCGGCGGCGTTGCATTACTTGTGCAGCAGTCCATAGACCCCGATTCTTGTTGCCCGCGCGGTGGCTCGCTGGAGGAGTTGCATGGTTCGTGAGCTGAGCATTCTGCCGAGCTTCGAGCCCGATGTGATCGAGCTGGGGCAGATACCCGTCTATCAGTACTCTCGCACCCTGGCGCAGGAGCTAGCGGCCGGGCGGCTGACGGCGGCCGAGGCCAAGCTGTTCCTCGAGACTATGATGACGATCCGCGCCTTCGAGGAGATGATCGTCGCTGTGCGGAACCGGGCCTATGAGCCGCTGAAGGGGCTGGACTTCGAGTATCGCGGTCCGACCCATGTCTCGATCGGCCAGGAGGCGACAAGCGTGGGCTGCTGCGCGGCTCTGCGGCTGACCGACTACATCACTAGCACCCATCGCGGTCACGGGGACGGCATCGCCAAGGGTTGCTTTGCGGTCTACCAGCGCGATGCGGCGACGCTGCGGCGCGTCCTGGGCCTCTCCGACGGCGAGGAGCTCAGCGACGCCGAGCTGCGCGAGCGCGCCCTGGAGCACCACCTGTTTCGCACGGCGGCCGAGCTTTTCGGGCGCGATGCGGGCTATTGCCGCGGCCGCGGCGGCGGGATGCACATCGCCGACTTCAGCGTGGGCCACCTGGGCGCTAACGCCATCGTGGGCGGCAGCATCGGCATCGCGGCGGGGGCCGGCATCTCCGCCCGCTACCGCGCCTCCGATCAGGTCTGCCTGTGCTTCGCGGGCGACGGCGCCTACTGCAATGGCATCGCCTTCGAGTCCCTCAACATCGCCTCGATGGCACAGTTCACTAACGAATTGGCCTTGCGCCCCTTCGGCGTCCCGACCATCTTCGTTATCGTCAACAACCAGTACATGATGACCGGCCAAGCGGTCGGCGAGGTGACTGGGGTGGACTACATGGCCCGCCGCGGGGCGGCGTTTCGGCCCGACAACCTCCACGCCGAGGTCATCAATGGGATGGACGTGTTGGCCGTGCTCGACGGCATCCGGCGCGCGGTTGAGCTTGCGCGGGCGGGCAAAGGCCCCGTGGTCCGCGAGCTTATCACCTACCGCTACCAGGGCCACTCGCTCTCCGACCCGCGCACCGAGTACCGCACCAGGGAGGAGGAGGCGGCCTGGCGCGCGGTGGACCCCATCGCCAACCTGTCGGGCCAGCTCATCGAGGCCGGCGTGTGCAGCCGCGAGGAGCTCGAGGCGATGCAGCGGCGGGTGGATGAACGCCAGGGCCGCGCCGCCCGCCGCGCCGCCGAGGCCCCAGAGCCGAAGGCCGAGGATGCCTTGCTCTTCATGTTCAGCGAGGGCACCTCGGAGACGGTGCCGGCCGAGGCCCGCGCGCCGCGCCTGGTGAGGCCGCCCGAGCCCATCCCGCGCAAGGATGGCCGCATCTCCTTCAAGGACGCCATCCGCGAGGCACTCATCGAGGAGATGATGCGGGACAACCGCGTGATCTTCTACGGCGAGGACGTGGCGGACTACGGCGGCGCCTTCAAGGTCACTAAGGGCCTCCTCGAGACCTTCGGGCGCGACAGGGTGTTCAACACCAGCATCTCCGAGGCCGCCATTATCGGCACCGCTGTCGGCGCGGCCATGACCGGCCTGCGGCCCGTCGTGGAGCTGATGTACTCCGACTTTGAGTACCAGGCGGGCGATCAGATCTACAACCAGGCCGCCAAGTGGTCCTTCATGTCCGGCGGCAGCCTCTCCGTGCCCATCGTCATCCGCTCTTCCGTCGGCGCAGGCAAGGGCTACGGCGGCCAGCACTCCCAGAGCCTCGAGTCCCACTCCACCCACACCCCCGGCATCAAGGTCGTCTTCCCCTCGACCCCCTACGATGTCAAGGGGCTGCTCAAGACGGCCATCCGCGACGACAACCCCGTGATGTTCTGCGAGAGCCAGGCGCTCTACAATGACCTCGGCGAGGTGCCGGCGACCGACTACACGCTGCCCTTTGGCGTGGCCTCGGTGCGCCGCGAGGGGAGCGACATCACGCTTGTGGCCTGGGGCAAGGTGGCGATTGACGCGCTCGAGGCGGCCAAGGTGCTGGAGGCCGAGCACAAGATCTCCGCCGAGGTGATTGACCCCAGGACGCTGATTCCCTTCGACATAGCCACGGTGATCCGCTCTGTGCAGAAGACTGGTCGCGCGATTGTGGCCTCGCAGGCCTGCCGCACGGGGAGCTACACGGGCGAGATTGCGGCGCAGATACAGGAGGCGGCCTTCGACTACCTGGACGCGCCGGTCGGGCGCGTGGGGTCGCTCGACGGCGTGTCGCCGCAGTCGTTTGTCCTGGAGCAGGCATACCTGCCGAGTGCGGCCACGATTGTGGCGGCGGCCCGGAAACTCGTCGGGCGTTGAGCGCGGAGGTGCCTTGTGAGCGCGCAGCCCGTCAGCTATCATCGCCCTCTGCCCCTGAGCGCCTCGCAGCTCGAGGCGATGTGCAGCGCCAGCGTCTATCGCCACGCGGCGCGCTACGCCAAGAGCGCGCACATGGTGGACAGGATGCGGGTGGGGGAGAGCCTGAGCGCGCGCTTCCACGGCACCCGCGGCATCTACGCCGCGCGCATTGACCTCAGCGACAGGGAGTTCCGCTACGAGTGCACCTGTCCCCTCGCCAGCCCGAGCCGGCCCTGCAAACACGTCGTCGCGCTCGGCCTGGCCTGGCTGGAGCAGCCCGACTCGTTCCGCGACCTCGACATCGTGCTGGCCAACCTGGCCTACCTGAGCAAGGCCGAGCTGCTCACCTTGCTGCGGCGGGCGGCGACGCGCCTGCCCGAGATGATCCCGCTGCTGGAACGCGGCCGAGCGGCGGGCGGCTGATGCACCTCACCACGGCTTCCGAAGTCTCGTGAACTCGTAAGTCCTTCTGGAGAACTCTATGGCGACCGAGCGATTCAGTGCCCCCGCCCTCACTCAGGAGCAGCTTGCCCGCCTGGCCGAGCTGGGCCGCCTGTGCCGTGGCGACATCTTGAAGATGACCGAGCTCGCGGCCTGCGGCCATCCGGGCGGCTCCATGTCCTCCATTGACTTCTACCTCGTGGTCTGGTCGCTGGCCAATGTGGACCCGAAGCACCCGCAGGACCCGGACCGCGACCGCATCGTGGTGAGCCACGGGCACACCTCCCCGGGCGTCTACGCCACGCTGGGGCGCCTGGGCTTCTTCCCCATTGAGGAGGCCGTCGCCCACTTCCGCCAGAGCGGCAGCATCTTCGAGGGCCACGTCGAGCGCGCCGTGCCCGGCGTCGAGTGGTCCAGCGGCAACCTCGGCCAGGGCCTCTCCGCCGCCGCAGGCATGGCAATGGCCGCTCGCCTCACGGGGCGCAACTACCACGTCTACGCCATGATGAGCGACGGCGAGCACGCCAAAGGCCAGGTCGCCGAGGCCCGCCGCTTCGCACGCAAGTACAACCTCACCAACCTCACCGTCCTCCTCGACCTCAACGGCCTCCAGATAAGCGGGAAGACCAGCGACATCATGCCCGTGCGCATCAAGGAGACCATTCTCGCCGACGGCTGGCGCGTCATCGAGATAGACGGCCACGACTACCAGGCCATCTACCAGGCCCTCCGCGACGCCGTCCACGACCCCGCCGACCCCGTCGCCATCCTCTGCCACACCGTCATGGGCAAAGGCGTCCCCGCCATCGAAAACAAGGAGAAGTGGCACGGCGCCGCGCTGCCCAAGGACCTCTACGAGGAGGCCCTCCGGGTGCTCGGCATCCCCGACGACCTGCCCCGCTACGCGGCCCTCCGCAAGGCCGGCCCCGGCATGCGCTCGCCCATTGACCTCTCCCACGCCCCAGCGCCCATTGACCTCGGCACGCCGCGCACCTACACCGAGAAGATAGACAACCGGTCGGCCTGGGGAGCCGCCCTCGGCGACCTCGCCAGGCTCAACGGAGCCAAGGTCCCAATGGCCTGCGTGGACTGCGACCTCGTGCCCTCCGTGCGCACCGGCGACTTCCAGAAGGCCCTCCCCAACAACTTCCTCCAGGTCGGCGTCCAGGAGCACAACGCCGCCACCATCGCCGGCGCGCTCTCCGTCAGCGGCGTCCTCACCTTCTTCTCCGACTTCGGCGTCTTCGGCTTCGACGAAACCTATAACCAGCACCGCCTCAACGACATCAACGAGGCCAACCTCAAGCTCGTGTGCACCCACTGCGGCCTCGACGTCGGCGAGGACGGCAAGACCCATCAGTGCCTCGACTACGTCGGCGCAACCCGCAACCTCTTCGGCTTCAAGATCATCGTCCCCGCCGACGCCAACCAGACCGACCGCGTGGTCCGCTACGTCGCGCGCGAGCCGGGCAACTTCGCCGTCGCCATGGGACGCTCCAAGCTCCCCATCATCACCCGCGAGGACGGGGCGCCCTTCTTCGCCGGCGACTACCAGTTCCACTACGGCAAGGCCGACGTCATCCGCGAGGGGCGCGACGCGGTCGTCATCGCTATGGGCACCATGGTCGCCTATTGCCTCAAGGCCGTAGAGGCGCTTCGGGCCGAAGGCCTCAGCGTCGGCCTCATCGCCATGAGCTGCCCCAAGGACCCCGACATCGCGGCCATCAAGACCGCCGCCACGACCGGCGTCATCGTCACCTGCGAAGACCATAACGTCTGGACCGGCCTCGGCGCCTCCGTGGCCGAGGCCCTCGCCCTCAACGGGCTCTCGTGCAAGCTACGAATGCTTGGCGTCGGGCGCTACGCCAGCTCCGGCACGCCCGAGGACCTCTACGCCGAGCAGGGCATTGACCCCGCCTCGGTTGCCAAGGCAGTGCGAGAACTCCTCACCGCCTAGCCGACAAAGACCCTAGGCCGAATCCGGCTCAATCCTATTGCCGCCAGATCCAGCCGCGGTTATCATACGCCACGCAAACGGGCGTCTTCAGACAACGGCCATCCCACGGCCTCAGAGCAGGCCCGGGCCTTTGACGCCGTCGCCCACACGGGGCCTAGTTCAAGAAGAGGAACGGTTACCATGCCGGCGCGCGCTCCGTCCGTGGTCGCGCACCGATTGTTTTCCCCACAACGGGCGGAGCGCGCGGCGTTGGGTCATACGGGCGACGGCGGGGCAGGTGATGGTCGGTAGCTGATGAGGTCCCGCCCTCGAGCGCCCCTTCCCGCCCGCCGTCGCCGTTCCCACCAGCTTCCCCCACCAGCCTGCTTCATGACGGGTGCCCCCTCCCGAACGTTCCAATACGTTCGGGAGGGTAACTTCTCGTGGTCCCGTCGGGTAGACGATCCTCGGTAGCCTCCCGAAGGTGTTGGAACCTTCGGGAGGTCGAGCTGCGGGCCGCTTGACTAAAGCTCGGCGGGTCGGTATCGTGGTGGGCGTGCCGCAGGCGGGGCCGGAGGGGCTCCTCTTCCCAGGCGCGACGAGAGCAGGGGCTCGGGGTGGTTGACTACGACGTATCCCAAGGGGTGTGCGTCCTGCGGCTGAACTCGCCGCCGGTGAACGCCCTGACCTTTGCCCTGGTGGAGGAGCTTCGGGCGGCGGTCCGCAGGGCCGGCTCGGACCCCGCGGTGCGCGGCATCGTGCTCACGGGGACTCCGACCCACTTCAGCGCGGGGGCGGATGTGAACCTCTTTCGGGAGCTGGCGTCCGCGGCGGCGCCCGCGGCCGGCGCGGAGCGGATGGCGCGCGTCTTTCAGGAGGCATTCCAGGAGGTTGAGGACAGCCCGCGGCCCGTCGTGGCGGCCGTGGCGGGCCGGATGATGGGCGCCGCGCTAGAGCTGGCCATGGCCTGCCACTTCCGCATTTGCGCCCGGGGAGCGACGTTCGGCATGCCGGAGGTTCACCTCGGGATACTGCCCGGGGCGGGCGGCACGGGGCGGCTGCCGCGACTCGTCGGGCCGGCAGCCGCGCTGAAGATGCTCCTGACCGGGGAGGCGATTGATGCCGACGAGGCCCTTCGCCTGGGCCTCGTGGACGAGGTGTGCGACGGCGCGGCGCTCCTCGAGCGGGCGGGCGAGATGGCCCGAACCGCATGCACGCCTCGGAGGACCAGTCGGCTCACTGCGAAACTGGCCGATGCGGCGGCATTGGCGGAGGCCGACAAGCTCTTGAGCAAGGGCAGGCCCGAGGTCATCGCTCCCCGCAAGATTGCCGAGGCAGTGAGGGCGGGCATCGCGGAGTGCTTCGAGGCGGCGCTGCAGCGGGAGCAGTCGGGCTTCGCCGAGTGCATGGCCACCGCCGCGACGCGGAGCAAGATACACGTCTTCTTCGCCACGCGGGAGACGGGCAAGGTGCCCGAGCTCGCGGGGGCCGAGGCCGCGGAGGTCTCGAGGGCCGCGGTGATCGGGATGGGCACGATGGGCACCGGTATCGCCCAGGCCCTCATCGCCGCGGGAATCCCCGTCGTAGTCAGAGACGAGGACGAGGCCGCCCTCGGAAGGGGGATGGAGCGCGTGCGGCGGTCTGTGGAGAGGCGTGTCGAGGAGGGCAAACTCTCGCCCGACGGGGCGGGGCGGATGCTCGGCCTGCTCTCGGTGACCACGCGCTGGGGAGCAGTCGCCGACGCCGACCTCGTCATCGAGGCGGTCTACGAGAACGTGGCGACCAAGCGCTCGGTGATCGCGGCGATTGAGGCCGCCTGCCGCCCCAGCGCCATCGTGGCCTCAAACACCTCGACCCTCTCGCTCGACGTCCTGGCGGCCGGCATGCGGCGCCCCGAGCGGCTGGTGGGCATGCACTTCTTCAACCCGGCCCACCGCATGCCCCTGGTGGAGATCGTGCGGCGCGACGGGGCGGCGCGCGCCGCCGTCGCCACAGCCCTCAAGCTCGCCAAGTCCCTCCGAAAGACGCCCGTCCTGGTCAGGAACCGCGAAGGGTTCCTCGTGAACCGCATCTTCATCCCATATCTCAAAGAGGCGTTCTGGCTGCTGGAGGAGGGCGCCGCGCCCGAGGCGATTGACGCCGCGATGACGGAGTTCGGCTTCCCCATGGGGCCGCTGGCGCTGAGCGACATGGCCGGGCTGGACATCCTGCTGGCCACCGACCGCGTGCTGAGCGGGGCCTTTCCGCGCCACGGGGCGCTCTCGGCCATCGTCGCCCGCCTCGTCGAGCAGGGCTGCCTCGGCCAGAAAACCGCGGCGGGCGTCTACAGCTATGCGCCCGGCGACCACACGCCGCGTCCCCGCCGGGAGACCGCGGAACTCGTCCGCCAGGTACAAGCAGGCCGGCGCGTCAGGCCGCGGGCGTTCACGCCCGACGAGATCACGCGACGTCTCGTGCTCAGGATGGCCTGCGAGGCATTCTACGTCCTCGAAGAGGGCATCGCCCTGCGGCCATCCGACATTGATGCTGCGACCGTCCTCGGGACGGGTTTCCCCGACTTCCGCGGCGGGGTGCTCAGATACGCGAACGACCTCGGGCTCGGCCGCGTGCGCGCGGAGCTTGAGACGCTGGCCCGCGACGTGGGGGAACGCTACGCGCCCCCAGAATCACTAGCGAAAGGACGATGAGAATGCCTGCTGCTCCGGAACGAAAGGAGTTCCAGTCCACCGCGAAGCTCCGCGAGGTGATGGCGCGCTACTTCGCCGAGCTGGGGCGCGGCGCCCAGGAGGGCCGCAAGACCGCCTGGTGCACCAGCGTGGGGCCGGCCGAGCTGCTCCGCGCCCTCGGCTTCAACGTCTACTTCCCCGAAAACCACGGCGCCATGCTCGGCGCAGCGCGCGTGGCCACCGACCTCATCCCGCTGGCCAACGCCCGCGGCTTCTCGCCCGACATCTGCTCCTACCTCACCAGCGACATCGGCTCCTACCTCAAGGGCGAGACCCCCCTCCAGAAGATGGGCCTCAAAGGCGTCCCAAAGGCCGACGTCCTCGTCTTCAACACCAACCAGTGCCGCGATGTCAAGGACTGGTTCCAGTTCTACGCCCGCGAGTGGGGCGTCCCCTGCCTCGGCATCCACACCCCCCGCGCCATCGGCGAGCTCGACGAGCCGATCATCGCATCCGTGGCGGCCCAGACCGAGGCCCTCGTGAAGCCCCTGGAGGCGGTCGCCGGCGCGCGTCTCGATGCCACGCGGCTCGCCGAGGTCATTGCGCTCTCCAAACAGTGCACGCTCCTGTGGCGCGCCGTGCTCGAGACTGCGGCCAACGTGCCCTCGCCCCTCACCTTTTTCGATGGCACCATCCAGATGGGGCCGGCCGTCGTGCTCCGCGGCACGCAGGACGCCATTGACTACTATCGCCTGCTGCTCGCCGAGCTGGAGGGGCGCGTGGCGAGTGGCGTTGCCGCGGTGCCCGGCGAGCGCTTCCGCATCTACTGGGAGGGCATGCCCATCTGGGGCAAGCTGCGAAGCCTCTCCGAGCAGTTCGCCGCGCTCGAGACCTGTGTCGTCGCATCCACCTACTGCAACAGTTGGGTCTTCGAGGCCCTCGACCCCGCCGACCCCTTCCGCTCGATGGCCAGGGCCTACTCGAGCATCTTCATCTGCCGCTCCGAGGAGTTCAAGGAGCGCTACATCGCCGACATGGTCGCCAAGTTCAAGGTCCACGGCATCCTCTACCACGACGCGAAGACTTGTCCGAACAACTCGAACAACCGCTACCAGATGCCCCAGCGCCTCCAGGCGGCCCTAGGCAAGCCGTTCCTCGTCGTCAATGGCGACCTTAACGACCTGCGCCTCTACTCCGAGGAGCAGACGCGGACCAACATCGAGGCATTCGTCGAGCAGCTCGCCGGATCCTAGTCGCTCGTAGTGCGGGCTTTAGCCCGTATCCTGACCACGGCCTGAAGGCCGAGCCGCAAAGTGGGAGTTGCGATGCGGTGCTTCTGCGGGATAGACATCGGCGCGTCCGCGGCCAAACTCGTCCTCATTGACGAGGGCCGTCAGGTCGTGGCCCGCGCCCTGCGCCGCTCGGGGGTCAACTACGCGGAGGCCGCGGAGCAGAACCTCGCCGAGGCCCTCGCCGCCGCAGGCATCCCCAGGGCCGACGTCGCGCGCTCCGTCTCCACCGGCTACGGCCGCGACAACGTGTCCTGGGCCTCCGCCCGCATGACCGAGATCGCCTGCCACGGCAAGGGCGCCTTCTTCCACTTCCGACGCAGGATGACCGTCATTGACATCGGGGCGCAGGACAGCAAGGTCATCCACCTCGACGACGCCGGGCGCCGCACGAGCTTCAGGATGAACCGCAAGTGCGCCGCAGGCACCGGCGCCTTCCTCGAAGAAATCGCCCTGCGGCTCAACCTCGCGGTCTCCGAGCTCAACCCCCTCGCCGAGCGCTCGACGAAGGACGTCACCCTCGGCAGCTTCTGCACCGTCTTCACCGCCACCGAAATCCTTGAGAAAATCCGCGCGGGCGAGAGGGTCGAGGACATCGCCAAGGGCGCCTTCCGCTCCGTCGTGAAGCGCATGCTGGAGATGGACACGCTGGACGGCGCGCTCGTACTCACCGGCGGCGTCGTCGCCCACAATCCCATCCTGGTGCGGCTCGCGTCGGAGGCCTTCGGCACACCCGCACTCGTTCCACCAGACCCGCAGTTCACCGGCGCCTTCGGCGCCGCGCTCTTCGCCCTCGAACAGGCCCCAGGAGAACCACGCCCATGCTCGTGACTCAGCCGCCCGCCCAGCTCGCCCCGAAGCTCTGGATGCTCGGCACCAGCCAGTACCCGCTCTACCTGGTGAAGGGCGACCGCGAGGGCATCGTCTTCGAGGGCGGCGTGGGCGCCATGGGCATCGTCCTCGCCGAGCAGCTCGACTCCCTCGCCATCCCACGCGACTTCGTCCGCCAGGTCGTCATCACCCACGCCCACCCCGACCACGTGATGGCCGTGCCGCTCCTCCGCGAGGTGTTCCCCGCCGCCGTCGTTGCCGCCTCAGGGGTCGCCGCGAAGACCCTCGGGACGGAGAAGGCGATCTGCTTCTTCTGCAAGGTGGACAGCGCGCTCACCGAGGCCCTGCTGCGGGCCGGCGCAATCGCCGAGCGCCACCGCCCAAGGCCACTCAGCGAGATGTGCATCGCCGTGGACCGAATCATCCGCGAGGGTGACACCATCGCCGCCGCCGACAACTCCGCCGCCTTCAACGTCCTGGAGACCCCAGGCCACAGCGACTGCAGCCTCAGCTTCCACGAGCCAAACCAGCGCATCCTGATAGTCTCCGATGCGACCGGCTACTACCTGCCCGACCGAGGCTCCTGGTGGCCTAACTACTTTACCGGCTACGGCGCCTACCTGAGCTCGATGGAGCGCCTGGCGGCCCTCGGCGCCGAGGTGCTCTGCCTGAGCCACAACGCCGCGCTCAAGGGCGCTGCGGAGGTAAAGGCTTACTTTGCCGGCGCAATCGCCGCCACCCGCGCCTATCACCAGCGCATCGTCGCCGAAACCAGGGCCGGCAAGCCTGCCCAGCAGCTCGCCGCCGAGCTTGGCTCCGAGGCATACCACGCGAGCCCCCTGCTCCCGCTCGAGTTCTTCCAGAAAAACTGCGCTCTCCTCGTCAAGCAGTCGCTCCAGCACGAGGGCCTCAGCTCCGACAAGTAGGGCGCGCTCACCTGCTCGCGGAAGGATGACGAAGGACGAGGACGAGGGACGAGGCAGAGGACGATGAAGAGGACGATGAAGAGGACGATGAAGAGGTGCCCTAGCGTGCCGGCCTCCCGCATCCTGGGGACGGGTGGCAACCTGCCCCCCAAGGTCGTCACCAACCTCGACGTGACGAGGATGATGGAGACTACCGAGGACTTCATCGTCACCCGCACGGGCGTGCTGCGCCGCCGCCACGCCGAGGCCCACGAGTGCGCCTCCAGCCTCGCCGTCCCAGCCTGCCAGGCCGCCGTGGCCGACGCCGGCCTCACGATGGGCGACGTTGACCTCCTCATCATGAACACCATCACCCCCGACCACGCGGACCCGGGCTCAGCCTTCTTCCTCCAGGCACGCCTCGGCATCCCAGGCATCGCAGTGCTCGACATCAAGCAGCAGTGCGCCGGCCTCATCTACGGTCTCTCTATCGCCGACCACTACATCCGCGCCGGCACCTGTCGCCACGTCCTCATCGCCTGCTCCGAAGTCCTCTCCAAGCGCATTGACGGCTCCTACGACGGCCGCAACATCGCCATCCTCCTCGGGGATGGCGCGGGCGCTGTCGTCGTAGGCCCGGCCGACGACGCCGTTGCGCCCGGGGCCGCCAGCCCTTCGGGCATCCTCTCCACCATCCTCCACGCCGACGGCAGCGGGGCCAAGGCCCTCTACACCGCGGCCCCCGGCTCCGCCCTCGGTAGACCCGGCTGCATCAGCAGGGACGACCTCGACGCCGGCCGCGTGCACTTTCGCATGGACGGGCGAGCGGTCTTCGACAACGGCGTTGCCCGAATGTCCGAGGCCGCAGAAGAGTCCCTCGCCGCCAACGGCTTGACCTTCGACGACCTCGACCTCCTCATCCCCCACCAGGCCAACCTGCGGATGCTCGAGGCCATCGTCGAGCGCCTGCACGCCCCCAGGGAGAAAGTCTTCGTCAACGTCGAGGAGTACGGCAACATGGCCTCCGCCTGCCTGCCCGTCGCCCTCGACGAGGCGCGGCGCTCCGGCCGCATCGGGCCGGGCAGCCTCGTCCTCCTCGTGGCCTTTGGCTCTGGCTTCGTCTGGGGCTCCGCTCTCATCCGCCTCTGAGACGCGGGCCGCCGGCGACGCCGCTGTTGAGGAACCCCGATGTCCCCGCGCCAGAGAGTCCTCGCCGCCCTGCGGTGTGAGGCGCCCGATCGTGTGCCGTATTGCGAGCTGTGGGTTGACCCCGCCCTGGCACGCAGGATGATGGGCTGGGCCGAGGGGGTGGGGGACAATGGCTGGACGGCGCAGGAGGCGCGGGCGCTCGCCCGGCGGCTGGGGATGGACAATGTGCTCTATGTGCTCAGGCCACCAGTCTACGCGACGACGGCGGAAGGAGAGGGGGGCCGCCAGTTCGTCGGCGGGGGCCTGCTGAGGAGCGAGGCGGACCTCCGGCTCATCGAGCTTCCCGACCCGCGCTCCGAGGCCATCTGGGCGCCAGCCCGCGCCTTCGCCCAGGCAAAGGGCGACTACGCGGCGTTCTTCGTCACCCGCATCGGCCTCTTCCCCACCATCGTTAGCCTCGGCTTCGAGGCATTCTGCGTCGCACTCCACGAGAATCGCCCCCTCGTCGAGGCCGTGCTCGACCGCTACACCGACTGGGCGGCGGCCCTGGCCGAGCGGGCAGGCGCGGCAGGCTTCGACGCCTTTGTGACCACCGACGACATGGCGTTCAAGAGCGGGCCGTTTTTCGCGCCCGCCACCTTCCGCGAGGTTGTTGCACCCCGCTTCCGCCGGGTGGCCGAGCGGCTGACCATCCCCTGGGTTTTCCACAGCGACGGCAACGTGGCGCCCGTGGCGGACGACCTGGTGGCCCTCGGCGTGGCCGGCCTCCACCCAAACGAGAAGGGGGCGATGGACATCCGCGCGATGAAGCGCCGCTACGCCGGCCGCCTGTGCCTCCTGGGCAACGTGGAGATGGACCTCCTCGCCCGCGGCACCCCGCGCCAGGTGGCCGCAGAGGTCCGATGCCTCATCCGCGACGTCGCGCCAGGCGGCGGCTACATCGCCTCCAGCGGCAATAGCCTGGCCAGCTTCCTCCGCCCCGCAAACGTCCTTGCCCTCTCGAGGGCGGTGCGCCAACACGGCCGCTACCCTATCGAGAATAGGACCCACGCGCCCCAAGCTTCCCGCGGGTCCTACAGGTCCTGTCGGAAAGGAGCACGCTCGTGAGCACGCGTCGGCTGGCCTGGGCGGTGGTTCTCGCCCTCATTGGCGGCTGCGGCCAGGAGGCCCCGCAGGAAGGGGAGGGCATCACGCTAACCGTGTGGGACTGGCACGCGGCCGACCCCTCGAAGGGCGTGGGCCTCTGGCTCACGCGGATTGATGCGGCCTTCGAGCGCGCCCATCCGGGCGTCAAGATCAACCACGTCGCCCAATCCCACACCGAGTACTACCAGATCCTAAAGGCCGCAGCCTCGGCCAAGAGCGGCCCCGACGTAGTCATGCTCCACCAGGGCAGCCGCGTGGTGGACGAGCGCGCCAACCTCCTCCCACTCACCGAGTTCGTCACCAGCGAGCTGCGGCGCAAACTCGTCGGCTGGGAGATGACCTCGCTGGGCTACTCCGCCGACGGCACCCCGCTCGCCGTCCCCATCGCCGTCCAGGGCCTCGTCTGGTACTACAACCGCGACCTCCTCAAGCAGGCGGGCTTCGACCCCGACGCCCCGCCGAGCACCTGGAGCGAGTTCCTCCGCGCCTGCGAGGCCGCCAGAAAGCTCGGCAAGGCCGGCATCGCCGCCGGGCAGAAGGAGGGCTTCTGGGCCGAATGGTTCATCAATCTGGCCTACTTCCAGACCTTTGCCCCCGGCGACGCGGAGCGGCTGGCGCGCGGCGACCTCAAGTGGACCGACCCCAAGGTTCTCAAGCTCCTCGCCAAGCTCAAGGAGCTCCAGGACCACGGCTGCTTCGCCCGTGGCGTGATGTCCACGCCCCTCTTTCCCGACGCCGGCGAGGTGTTCATGCGCGGCGACGCCCTCTTCTTCCTCGGTCTCATCTCCGACGTCGCCCACTGGAAGGAGTTCGCCGACATGATGGGCCGCGACAAGGTCGGCGTGATGACCTGTCCCGTCTTCGAGCTCGGCCCGCGAGCCGACTGGTTCCCCACCGGCGGCGCCTTCGCCTACGCTCTCACCGCCTGGTGCAAGCACCCAAGGGAGGCATTCGACTACATCGCCTTCATCGCAAGCGACGCCAACGCCCGCACCTTTCTCTCCGAGGTCGGCTCCTTCCCAGCCAACCAGAGCTACGACCCCGAGCTCATCCGCGACCCCAACGCCAAGACAATCGCCGCCTGGCTCGCCGCCGGCAAGACAGGCCCACAACTGACCGCCACCCTGCCGATGGAGGTCGGCGAGGCCCTGCGCCGCGAGTGCCAACGCCTCATGAGCGGCCAGACCACCGTCCCAGAGGCCGCCGAGGAGATCGAAAAGACCGCCGCCGCGGCTCGGGCACGCAAGTAACCCCCTCCCGAAGGTTCCAATACCTTCGGGAGGGTACACCGTGTGGGGGCCCGGTTCGCAGCGCGGGGCGTTACCCTCCCGAACGTATTGGAACGTTCGGGAGGGCGTGGGGGTTCGAGAGGGCGTGGGGTTCGGGAGGGCGCGCGGCGTTACCCTCCCGAACGTATTGGAACGTTCGGGAGGGCGCCGGGTTCGAGAGGGCGTGGGGGTTCGAGAGGGCGTGGGGTTCGGGAGGGCGCGTTGGTCTTGCGGGAGCGCCTGGGGGAAAGCGATGGTCGCTAAGCGCTCGGCCATCCTCGCGGGCTACCTCTTTCTCCTCCCCGCCTGCCTGCTGCTGGCGGTGTTCCGCGTGGTGCCCGCGGCGAGCGCACTGTGGCACTCTCTGACGCGCTGGGACGGCGCGCAGCCCCCGGCCTACGTCGGGCTGGCGAACTTCGCGGAACTGCTCGGCGACCACATCTTCTGGCGGGCCATCGCCAACAACGCCCTCCTCGTCCTCTCCGTGCCCGTCTGGATCATCGTCTCGCTCGTCCTCGCACTGCTCATCCACCAGGAGATACGCGGCTGGCGCTTTTTCCGGGCCAGCTTCTTCCTCCCCTCGGTGCTTTCGCCGGTGATTGTCGGCACGCTTTTTCAGGCGATCCTGCGCGAGGACGGGTCGCTCAACCGCGGCCTGGAGCTTGTCGGCCTCGGGGGCCTTGCCCGCGACTGGTTGGGCGACCCAGCCACGGCCCTGCCCGTCCTCATCGTCGTCGTGCTCTGGGGCATCTTCGGCCACGGCGTCATCGTGTTTCTGGCGGGCCTTGCGGCGATTCCGCAGGAGATTTTCGAGGCGGCGCGCCTCGACGGCGCCCGCGGCTGGCGCTACCTCTGGCACATCGTCGTCCCGTCGCTCCGCCACGTCATCGAGTTCTGGGGCGTCAGCCTCGTCGTCTGGTCCTTCACCAGCCTCTTCGCATTCGTCTACGTCATGACCCAGGGCGGCCCGGGCTACGCCACCACCCTCGTCGAGTACCGCCTCTACCAGCAGGCATTCGAGTTCAACAGGATGGGCTACGCCTGCGCCCTGGGCACCGCGCTCTTCCTCCTGGTCTTCGGCCTCATCCTTCTTCAGATTCGCCTCATGGCGGGCGGGGAGGACTGATATGCCGCAGAAGCGCCGCCGGCCGGTCCGCGTCGGACGAGTCGCCCTATTCCTCGTCCTCGCCGCCGTGAGCGCAACGACGATCTATCCGCTGTGCTTCATGGTCTCCACCGCGCTGAAGTCGCGCAAGGAGTACCTCTTCAACCGCTACGGGCTGCCTAGCCGCCCGACGCTTGAGAACTTCTCGGCGGCGTGGACCTTTGGCAAGGTGGGCCGCTACGTAGGCAACTCGGCCATCGTCGTCGTCGCGGGCGTCGTCCTCTCCTGGGCCGTCTGCGGCCTGTCGGGCTACGCGCTCTCCCACCTGCGCTTCCCAGGGCGGCGGGCGATGTTCCTCGCCATCCTCGCCTCGATGGTCGTCGCGCCCCAGGTCATCATCATCCCGCTCCACGCCATGCTCATCCGCATGGGGCTGCTCAACAGACACCTCGGCCTCATCCTCGTCTACGTCACCCTCGCCACCCCCTTCGGCACCTACCTCATGGCCTCGTACTTCCGCTCCGTGCCACACGAGCTGGTCGAGGCGGCCCAGGTGGACGGCGCGGGCCACCTGGCGATCCTCTGGCGGATCATGATGCCCATCGGGCGGCCCGCGCTCGTCACCCTCGGCATCTTCAACTTCCTGTGGATGTGGAACGAGTTGCTTCTGGCACTCCTCATCCTCAAGGACGACCACGTGCGCACCCTGATGGTCGGCGTGGCCAACCTTCGCGGGCAGTACACCACCAACATCCCGCTCCTTTCAGCCGGCCTCTTCCTTGCCGCGTTGCCCGTCCTCATCGTCTTCCTCATCTTCCAGACCCAGCTCACCAAGGGCATGACGATGGGCGCGGTGAAGTAGCCGACTGCCGCCCCTGGCTCCGGCAGAAGCCCTGATTCCACCCCTGCCATCCCCGTCTCCGCCCTCCTCCCACTCGTCCTCGTCCTCGTCCTCGTCGTCATCCTCGTCGTCGTCCTCGTCCTCTCCCTTGTCGCCGTGCCTCTGAGGCTCGCCCGCGGTGTTTCGCCCCCGCCAGCGACGACGGCGATTGACGCAACCCCGGCCTGGGCCAGAGCTGGTGGGCGCGCCCGCGCCCTACCCGAGCCCGAGCCGGCGCTTGACAACCCTGGGCTGCAGCGCTATTATCCGCCGAACGCTCTTTGGCGGCGCGGACCCGGCGGCGAAAACCACTGAAGGGGCAATCCCAATGAGGCGAGTCGTCACACTGGCGGCGGCGCTCCTGGCCGCCTGGGGCGCGGTCCGGGCGGGTGTGGTCTATGACAACGGCATGACGACCGCTGCCAACTTCGTGCCGAGCGACTTCGACTGGCCGACCCAGGTGGCCGACGACTTCTTCCTCCAGTTCCCGGCGGTCATCCGCGACGTCCACTGGCTGGGCGCCTACGCCTTCGAGAACGCGCCCGCGCCGCTGGACGACTGGACGATTCGCTTCTACAACGTTGAGCCCTTTACTGGCGCCCCGCAGGTCGCCCCCTTCGTCGAGTTCTCCATCGGCGACGTCGGCCGCACCGACACCGGCCTCGACCTCTTCGGGTTCGACGTTTACGAATACCAGGCGGTCATCCCCGACCTTCCTCTCGCGGCGGGAACCTACTGGCTCTCGATCGTGGCCGACACCGTCAACGCGGACGACGACTGGCTCTGGGTGTCGAGCCAGGTCAGCGGCGTCGCGGCCCAGCGGACGAACGACGGCGATGACTGGGACACAGAGATGAGCGGCGAGTTCGCCTTCCGCCTCACCGACGACTACCGCGGCCGCGGAGAGGTCCCCGAGCCTGCGAGCCTGGGGCTGCTCGCCCTCTGCTGCCTTGGCTTTCGGGCCCGGCGCCGGCGATCGAGTTGAGCCGCGCAAGCCCGCAACGGTCATCACCCGGCGCCCTGGGGCCACGCGGTAGGCCCCGGGGCGCCGCGTCATGTCTGGGCCGACGCCTCCGCGCGGTCCGCGCGAGAGGAGAAAACCCATCACGAATGACACGAGTGGACGAATGACACGAATCAGATGAGCGAGGAAGAGGGTTGGCGGTGGCATGATGGGCACCAAGCGACCGAGCCGGACCTGGTCTCTCCCGCAACCCTCTCGGCTTCGCCTCAGAGTCTGCACCTATTCGTGGCATTCGTTCATTCGTGTCATTCGTGATGAAGTCTTCTTCGACGGCCTCGGGGGGCGCCCGCGGGGAGCTCTGAGCGCCGAGCATTGAAAAAAATGCACGGTGGGGCTTGACAGGCGATGGGTTATGTGCTATACTTACGGCGTGGTTGGGTGAGGCGCTCTGCTTCGCCCCGCCAAAGGGTGAGCCGGCGACAGGCGCGGCGACACCGCGTCGCTCGCTGACACGCTTGCCCAACGGCCGCCCCGTCTGACGGCCGCTGAGTGTCAACCTTTCTCCGCACATCTCGGCACTTGTGGCGGACCAGCCGGCCGCGCCGCGCCCGGAGGCCGCGAGCGGGCCAATCAACCCGCCCCGGAGCGGGCCGAGCCTCCGTGGGCAAACGGCGGGGTAGCGTATCACCACACTCTCAACTCTTTGAGGAGAAAGGACATGGCTGCCGGACATCTGGGCTACCCGCGAACCGAGGGCTACCAGGTGCCGCTCTCATGGTGGCATGTGGGGGACTTTCCGCGCCGCGCCGTGCGCTGGCTCTGGCCGCACAGGGTGCCCATGCGGAAGCTCACCCTGCTCATCGGGGAGCCGGGCGTCGGCAAGTCGCTCCTTGCCATCGACATGGCCGCAAGGATCACACGGGGCCGCCCCTGGCCGGACGAGACGGCGACGGCGGGGGGGCGTCAGGGGGCGAGCGGCGATGAGGCGAGCGCCAGGTCGCCACTCGGCCGTGAGCCGGCGGCCGCCGGCGGCGAGCGGTCGGCCCTCGGTGGTGGGCGCCCGGCTGCTGGCGTTGAGCGGCCGACCCTCGGGGGTGAGCGCCCGGCCTTCGGGGGCGAGCGCTCGGCCTTGGGGAGTGGGCCGAGGGTGACGGGGATGCCGCAGGCGCCCGTGGGCGCTTCGCAGGGAGGGGGGAGCGTGGTGCTGCTGAGCGCGGAAGACGATGCTGAGGACACGATTCGGCCGCGGCTCGAGGCCGCAGGGGGGGATCCGGGGCGTGTGGTCGTGCTGTTCAGCAACAGGCGTCCAGGGAGCGAGAGCGACGTCTTCAGCCTGCGACGCGATCTGGGGGCGCTGGAGGCCCAGGTGCGCGACAGGGGGGACGTGAGGCTGGTCATCTTCGACCCCTTGAGCGCTTATCTTGGGGGGCTGGACAGCCATAGCTGCGCCAGCGTTCGCGCCGTGCTCGCGCCGCTGCGCGGGATGGCGGAGCGGACGGGTGTGGCGGTGGTGGGGATCAACCACCTGACGAAGCGGACGGCTGCGGCCGTGCTTCACCGCGCGACGGGCTCGATAGCCTTTGTGGCCGCGGCGAGGGCGGTGTGGGTTGTGGGGCCGGACCGCCGGGTGCCCGGGCGCGTGCTCATGCTGTCGGCCAAGAGCAACCACGCGGGGCCGGTGAAGGGCCTCGCGTTCCGAATCGTGTCCTCGGCAGCCGACCCCGAGGTGCCTGTGATCGCCTGGGAGCCGGAGGGGGTGGGCCTCACGGCAGAGGAGGGCCTGGGGCTGAGTCTTCATGGGCGGCTCGGCACCCGAGAGCGAGCGGCGGCCTGGCTCGAGGCCCAGCTCGCCGACGGGCCGAAACCCGTGAGGGAGGTCGTCAGGGCGGCCAAGGCGGCGGGGCTTTCGGTGCCGACGCTGAAGCGGGCCCGGGCCGACCTGGAGGCGGTGGCGGAGCACCCACGTCCGGAAGCGCCCTGGACCCTGAGGCTGCCGTCTGAGGAGGTGGCCCTTCTGGGGCGTGTCGCGCTGGCTTCCGCTCAGGGTCGGCCGGCTGTGCCGGCTGAGGCGGCGGGGGTGGAGAAGGCGTGAGCGCCGAGGGGCGACAGGGGATCAATCCTCGAGCATATCGGGTGCGATCCCCTGTCGCGCCGGGCGGCCTGAGGCACGTAAACACCTGGGGGCTCCAGGCTTACGGGGCGTGCCAAATATTGGCACAGAGGATCAAATCGCCACGCACGCATTGATCCCCTGTCCGCTGTCGCGAGCGGTTGGCCGCGCTCGGGGTGCGCGCCGGCTATTGCTTCTTCTTGGGCGGCGGGAGCGGGGCGGCGACCGGCTCCCAGGTGTCGGTGCGGAACGGGCAGGCTGGGAGGTCGGCCTTGTTGTAGAGGTTGCAGACCGGGGTGTTGCCCCAGGCGTAGCGGACGGCGACGGGTTTGGGGACGTCGGGGCTTGAGACGACAACGGTGTCGCCGTCAATCTTGGCCTCGGCCCAGACGAACTTCTTGTCGTCGCCGGCGATGGCGAAGCCGTAGACCTCGCTCTTGGGGCGAAGCTCGGGGGTGAGCTCGACCTCGAAGCGCTTCTGGAGGGTCGGGCCGTAGGGCTGCATGTCCGCGAAGGGCTTGGCGACGAGGCTGCCGCCGAGGGTGTCCTTCTTGAAGCTGATGCGGACCTTGGCGCCCTCGACGGTCATCTTGTCGAAGCGGGGGCCGGAGTGGACGATGTCCTTGCCGTACTCGATGGCGAGGGCGGCGAGGGCGAGGCGCTTGCCGACGTCCTGCTTGTTGCGGGGATGGATGTCCTTGGCCTCGCCGATGTCAATGATGCAGGCCTGGCCGGTCTTGGGGAGGGAAAGGGTCAGGTCCTGGGCTTCTCGGAGCCAGGCCCAGCCGCCGTCGGAGGGCGTCTTGTCCACTGCCATGAAGCTGGCGAGCTGGACCCACAGGAAGGTGAAGTCGCCCTGGCCCCACTGCTTGCGCCAGTCCTTGATCATGGTGGGGAAGAGGGTGCGGTATTCGAGCGCGCGGCCGGCGTTGCTCTCGCCCTGGTACCAGATTGCGCCGCGAATGGTGTAGGGGGTGACTGGGGCGACCATGCCGTTGTAGAGGGCGGAGGGGGTGTGGGAGCCGACGCCTGGCATGGCGGGCTTGCGGGGCGGCTGCTTCTTGGCTTCCTTGGCCTTGGCGGCCTCGGCTTCCCACCGCTTAAGGGCTTCCTGGTACTTGGCCTTGGCCTCGGCGGAGGGGTTGATTGCGGCGTCGAGGGCGGCGACGTAGTGCTTGAGCTCGTCCACGGCGTCGAGGGCCTCGCGGCTCGTCCAGGCCTGGGCGGGGGTGCCGCCCACCGAGGTGTGGAGGAGGCCGATGGGGACCTTGAGCTCTTGGTGGAGGTGGCGGCCGAAGAAGTATCCGACAGCGGTGAAGCCGCCAACGGTCTGGGGGGAGCAGACGAGCCAGGCAGCGCCCGGGGTGTCCTTTTGGGGGGTGGCGACCGGGGTGTGGCGGACGCCGAAGTGTCGGATGAGGGGGAAGTTGGCAGCGGCGGCCTCTTCCTTGGCATTGGCCGAGCCGCTGACGGTCATGGCCATGTTGGACTGGCCGGAGCAGACCCACACGTCGCCGACGAGGATGTTTTGGACCTTGATGGTGTTCTTGCCCGCCACGGTCATCTCGAGCGGGCCGCCCTCCTTCAGCGGGTCGAGGAGCACCGCCCAGTCGCCCTTGTCGTTGGCCTTGGCCGTGAGCTTCTGCGCTGCGATGGCGACAGTGACCTCTTCGCCGGGCTCGGCGGTGCCCCAGATGCGGGCCTTCACGCCCCGCTGAATGACCATGTTGTTGCTGATGATCGCCGGCAGCTTCACATCGGCCAGGGCCGCCGACGCGACCACCAGAGCCAGCGCTGCCGCCCAGCTACGCCATCGTCCCATAGCCCGTCCTTTCCCGAAAAGAGGGTGAAACAGACGCCCACATAGCCCCATATTGTGCCGGTTCAACGTCCCCGAGTCAAACGGCGGCGGGGCGAGAGGGCGGCGGGGTCATTCTCGGAACAGGTCGGCGTGGGAGCCGGAGCGCTCGAAGATGATGGCGGTCGCCTCACGCTTGTAGATGAGGAGCCAATCGGGCTCGATGTGACACTCGCGGCGGCCCTGGTAGCTGCCCAGGAGCTTGTGGTCGCGTCGAAGCGGGTCGAGCGGCTCGCCGGCAAGAAGGGTGCGCACGACGGCCTTCAGCTTCTCCATGTCCTTGCCGCGACGCTGGAGACGCTTGACGTCGCGCCCGAACTGCCGCGTGTAGATGGGGGTGAGCATCAGATGCCCAGCCGCCTGAACATGTCTTCGGCGTCTTTGCAGACCACGAGACTGCGGCCGGCATCGGTGTCGCGGAAGGTCTTCAGCGTCGTCGTGTTGGGGATGACGACGTCGAAGGGAAGCCCGTTGCGCAGCTCGATCTGGCGATAGAAGACCGTGATGGCCTCGGTGGGGGTGAGGCCCAGGCGGTCCAGGACCCGCTCTGCCCGGACCTTCAGCCTCGGCTCGATGCGGGCTCGCACCATCGCGCTCTTAGCCATTGTCTTGCCTCCTTCAGCATCAGTGTAGCGCAGATGGGACACATGTCAAGCGCTGGGCGAGTCGAGGACGAGGACGACGGACGAGGGACGAGGACGATTGGGTAAGGGTCGTTGACATGCCCGCCCAGCTTGGGTATTGTGGTGGGCGGGGATTGGCTGGACAAGGCACAAGACGAAGGGGCGACAGCAATGGAGAAGAGGACGCTTCGGACGGGAATCGTGGGCTCGGGCTTCGCGGCGAGGTTTCACTTTGAGAACCTCCGCCGCGTCTATGGCGTGGGCGTCGAGGTCGTCGGCACCTACGCGATTGATGCGGCAATGGCCGCAAGCTACGCGAGGGAACGCGGCATCAAGGCGTTCGGGAGCCTCGAGGAGCTGATTGACGCGGTGGACGTGGTGCACGTGTGCACGCCGCCGTCGGCCCACGAGGAGGTCGCCGTCGCTGCCCTGAAGCGCGACCGCAGCGTGGTGTGCGAGAAGCCGCTGACGGGCTACTTCGGGGACGGGACGGAGAGCTTCCACGGCGACCGCTTCCCGAAACAGGTCGCCCTCGACGCGGCGCTGGCGAGCATCGAGCGCATCCTTGCCGCCGAGGCCGCGAGCAAGGGGGTGTTCTGTTACGCCGAAAACTGGGTCTACGCGCCCGCGGTGCAGAAGGAGCGCGAGATCATCGAGAAGACGGGCGCCCAGGTGCTCTGGATTCACGGCGAGGAGGCCCATTCCGGCTCGCACGCCGCGACCTATGCCTACTGGAAGTTCTCCGGCGGCGGGGTGATGATCGGCAAGGGCTGCCACCCGCTGTCCGCCGCGCTCTACCTCAAGCGCGTCGAGGGCAAGGCCCGCGACGGGCGCCCCATCCGCCCCGCCAGCGTCTCGGCTCGCGCCCACGCCATCACCCGCCTGCCCGCCTTCCGCGACGCCGGCCACATCCGCTGCAACTACTACGACATTGACGACTTCTCTATGATGCACGTGGAGTTCGAGGACGGCACGGTCGCCACGGTGTTCGCCTCCGACATCATCCTCGGCGGCATCCACAACTGGCTCGAGGTCGCCGCCAACAACCACCGCACCCTCTGCCACATCAACCCCAACACCTCGATGCAGGTCTACAACCCCAAGCGCGAGCGCTTCGCCGACATCTACACCGTGGAGAAGATCGAGACCAAGGAGGGCTGGACCCTGATGCCGCCCGACGAGGACTGGTCGAGCGGCTACCCGCAGGAGATGGAGGCATTCTACCGCTGCATCGCGGCCGGAGGGCGGCCCGAGAGCGACAGCCGCCTCGCCGCCGACACCATCTCCACCATCTACAGCGCCTACGTCTCCGCCGAGCGCCGCGGCGCCGCCGTCGAGGTCAAGACCTTCTGACCCCTTGAGCACGAGGTGAGCCAATGAGCCGAATCGCCCCATCGGCCCTATTCGTCGCATCAGTCCTATTGGCCCCATCGGTCCTATGGGCCCTATCGTGCGCCCTCGCCGCCGAGCAGGGCTTCGCCTGGAAGCCCGTGGACGACAAATCGCTCGGCCTCTGGGACGCCGACAGGCCGGTCCTCGTCTACAACCACGGGACCATCAGCAAAGAGGGCGTGCCCGAACGCTACAACCGCGCCTGCTACGTCCACCCCCTCTACGGCCTCGACGGCGAGGTGCTCACCGAGGACTTCCCCAAGGACCACTTCCACCACCGCGGCGTCTTCTGGGCCTGGCCGGGCATGAAGGTCGAAGGCAAGACCGTCCAGTCCTGGATCCCCTCCGGCATCTACTACAAGCACGAGAAGTGGCTGCGCAGGGACGCGACGGACAAGGCGGCGGTCCTCGAGGCCGAGAACGGCTGGTACGTCGGCGACAAGCGCGTCGTCAAGGAGGACCTCCGCATCATCGTCCACCCCGCCGCGAAGGACTCGCGGGCGATTGACTTCGACCTCACCTGGACCGCCCTCGACGCCCCCGTCACCCTCTGGGGCGCCGCGGGAAAGAGCTACGGCGGCTTCAACATCCGCTTCGGCCCCAACAAGGACGAGCCGAACGCCAATCGCCGCAAGGACACCGCCATCATCACCTCCCTCGGGCCGAGCGCTGGCAAGGACGTGGAGAACAAGCCCCTGGCGTGGGCCGACATCACGGGCCACGTCGCCGGCGCCCCGGGGCGCAGCGGCGTCGCACTCTTCGTCGCCAAAGACCACCCCGACTACCCGCCCACCTGGCTCACGCGGCATTACGGCTGCCTGTGCGTCGGCTGGCCGGGCGTCAAGCCCAAGGACCTTGAGCCCGGCAAGCCGGTCCGCTGTCGCTACCGCCTCTGGCTCCATCGAGGCCCCGCCGACCCCGCCACGCTTCAGAATGCCTATGACGAGTACACCAAGGGCCCTAACCAATAGCCCACGCCCACGCCCAAGCTCAGGACGCAGTCCCCTGGCGTCCCATATAGGTCCTATCCATTCTGCGGGGTGCCGCGATGTATGAAGTGATCTGGCAGGCGGTCAAGGGCGAGCTGTCGGGCGAGAGGGCTCGCGACTACACGGCCCGACTCTGGGAGCACGCACGCTGGAACTCCTTCGAGAAGATGCGCGAGACCGCCGAGGAGATCGCGGCGATCATGCGCGAGATCGGCCTCAGCGACATCCAGGTGATAGAATACCCCGCCGATGGCTCCACCGCCTTCGGCGGATGGGTCATGCCCGAAGCCTGGGATGTCGAGGATGCCTCCCTCGAGATAGTTGACCCTCCCCAATCGTCCTCGTCCTCGTCGTCGGCGGCGGCTTCCGTTACCCTCCCGAAGGTATTGGAACCTTCGGGAGGGGTGGTTCCCCCGGCGTCGTCCTCGTCCTCGTCGTCGGCGGCGGCTTCCGTTACCCTCCCGAAGGTATTGGAACCTTCGGGAGGGGGGCTGCTCGCCTCCTACCGCGCCTGTCCGATGAGTCTGTTCATGTACTCGGCCCCGACGCCGCCGGAGGGCATCGTGGCCGAGGTGGTGGCCATCGAGAATGCGTCGAAACCCGAATCTTTCGAGGGCAAGAATGTCCGGGGCAAAATTGTCCTCACCGACGGCGTAGGACTGGAGGTCGGGCTGAACGCCTTCGCGCGGGGCGCGGTGGGGGTCATCTCGGACGCGATGCGGCTGGCGGGCTCGCCCCACGACAAAGGCCACGGCCACTTCGACGCGGCGGTCCAGTGGCACAACTACACGGCTCCCCCGTGGAAGACCGCAACCAAGGGTTTCGGCTTCGCCCTCTCGCCCGCCGGCGGCCGCCGCCTCCGCGAACTCCTCCGCTCGCACCCGAACCTGAGGCTGCGAGCCGTCGTGAAGACCCGTCTCTACGCCGGCTCCCTGCCCCTCGTCACCGGGCTGCTGCCGGGGGAGACCTCGGAGGAGTTGGCCATCACGGGCCACCTGTGCGAGCCGGGGGCCAACGACAACAGTTCCGGCTGCGCGCTCGGCCTGGAGGTCGTCCGCACGCTCAAGGCGCTTGCGGAGGCGGGCAAGCTGCCCAGGCCCGCACGCGGCATCCGACCCGTCTTCTCCTTCGAGGTGCGCGGCTACCAGGCGTTCCTGGCCAACTGGCCCCACCTCGAGCGCTTCGTGGCCGGCATCAACCTCGACATGGTGGGCACCGACCTCAGCGACGCGCGCTCCCGGGCGAGCCTGCTCTACAACTGGGCCGCGCTCCCCGCCTACACCGATGCCTTCGCCCTGGAACTGCTGCGGCGCCTCGGACGCGACGACCCGCTCTTCCGCTTCCGCGCCGAGGCCGGCGCGCTCGTAGACAACCTCTTCGGCGAGCCCGCCGTCGGCGCCCCGATGGCCGTCCTGGGCTGCTGGCCCGACGCCTACTACCACACCTCGCTCGACACCCTCGAGCACATTTCGCCCAAGGCCCTGGCCGGCATCGGCCGCGTGGCCGCCACGTTTTGCGCCTTCCTCGCCAACGCCGGCTTCCGCGAGGCGCTCTGGCTGGCCCGCCTGGCCGCCGACTTCGGCCAGGACGAAATCCTCCAAACCGTTCGCCGGCTCCGCGATAGCCCCGACGACCCACGTCCCGCCCTCGAACACGTCGTCTGGCGCAACGCCGAGCGCCTGAAGTCCCTCGCACGCCTCGTCCGCCCCAGGCCCCTGGCCGCCACCCGCGAGGAGCTGGCGCGGGCTGCGGCGAGCGGCTGGCTGTGCCCCTGGTCGCAGCTCTTCCAGGACAAGGAGCTTCGCGCGCAGCTCGACCGCCTCGCCGCGCGCCTCGCGGCATTCGCCGGGCGGGAGCTGAAGGTCTTGCGGCGCGACCGGCGATACGCTAGGCGGATGCTCCCGAAGCCAAAGCGCGTGGCCAAAGCCGCACCATCGGAGCAGGAGCGGGCCAGGGCCGAGCGCCTCGTGCCCGTCCGCACCTTTCGCGGCTCGCCCTGCTTCGAGGCCCTCGACCCCGCGGCCCTGGCGGAACTCAAGGAACAGACGGGTCTGGCGGTCGGCTGGGGCGCCCCTCACTGGCTTCACCTCGCCCTCTTCCGCTCCAACGGCAAGCGGACGGCCTGGGAGGTCTGGCAATGGCTCTGCGCGGAAGGGCAGGGGATCGAGCTTGGCCGCCTCAACGACACGCTGGAGTTCCTCGCCCGCCACGGGCTCGTGAGGCTGCGGCCCGTGCTGACAAAGGGCGACTACCTGGCCGCACTCCAGGCCCTCGGTGTGCCCAAGGGCGCCGTCCTCATGGCCCACTCGTCGCTCAGCCAGTTCGGCTACGTCGCGGGCGGCGCCGATGCGGTGATTGACGCGCTCCTTGAGGCCATCGGGCCGGAGGGCACGCTGGCCATGCCCACGCTGAGCTTCTCGTGGGTCGGCCGCCAGCCCTATGATGCCGCGAAGACCCCATCGCGTGCCGGCGCAGTCACCGAGGCATTCCGCAAGCGGCCTGGCGTGCTCCGCAGCCCGCACCCGACGCATTCCGTCGCGGCCCTCGGCCCCAAGGCCGCCGAGATTGTCGGAGGCCACAGCCCTGATAGGCCCGTCTTCGCCGAGGAAGGCGCCTATGGCAAGCTCTACGAGCTCGACGCCTGGGCGCTGATGCTGTGTCGGCCCGGGGCCAACACCATCATGCACATGGGCGAGGAGCGCAACGGGCTCCTCGTCCTCGACTTCCTCGGCCACGTCATCGAGGGCGGGCAGCGCCGCGAGGTCGTGGTCCGCCACGTGCCCTGGCACGCCCACTTCGAGCGCCACTACGACCTGATGCGGGAGCGGGGCCAATTGCGCGCGGCCGCGCTTGGCGAGGGGACGATTTACCTGATGCGAGCCCGTGACGCCGTTGATGCCGCGGCGGACAACCTCCGCCGCGAGCCCGAGCTCGTCGTGCGCAAGAGCTGCGAGTGCCTCTTCTGCCGGGCAGTTCGCACCAGGCTCGGAAGCTGATCGGCGAAACATGGTCTCCGAATCGTCGTAGTCATAGTCGTCCTCGTCTTCGTCCCTCGTCCTCGTCCTCGATTCCACCCTCGTCGTCGTCGGCTCCAGTTACCCTCCCGAAGGTATTGGAACCTTCGGGAGGGAGAGTTGCCTCCTCCTCGTCGTGGCTTCCCCTTGCCAGCGCAGTGCTTCCGAGGGGGCATTGACATAGGCTTGTTGGCGCCTGACAAGGGTCAACCACGGCCCGGCGTCCCACCCTCTCCCTACCCTCTCCCTGGAAGGGAGAGGGGTTGTCAGCTCCTCTCCCTCGCAGGGAGGGGGCAGGGGGAGGGTCGGAGCCTGTGCCGAAGGAGGCCAAGACCTGCTGCCCCCGGCGAGCGACTGAGTCAAGGCAGGACGGTGCAAACGCCGTGAGCGCGGGGACCGCGGCAGATCGGAGCACACCAACCCGTCGTCACGATTGCGCTTGACGTTCGGTGTTGGCGTGGTAGAATGGGGGCGTACCGGGCCGGGGGGAGGGGCGGCGGCGCTCTGGGCGCCGCGCTCTGGCGCGGGACGGTCCGCCGCCCTTCCGAGCCGGGTCGGCGCGCACGAGTTTCCGAAGACGGCTTGCCCCTCCTGACACGCGCCGGTCCGCCCGCTCTCTGAGCTAGCGAGGGGAGAGTTCCGGCGGAGGCGTCCCGGGCGGGACGCGGCACGGCCATGGCGTCGGAACCTGAGCCGAGAGATCGCTGGGCGGGGCGCCCGGATGCCCGGGGCGGCAACCGCGGCCGATGGGCGGCGGCGGGCGTGGCCGCCGTGGGCTGTCTGGGCATCGGCTTGGCGTGGGGGTGGGGCGGGGAGTCGGCCGCGGCGCTCGGGCTGGGCGCGGCTCTGATGCTCTTCGTGACTTTTTGGGAGAGTCTGGCCCTGGGGTGGTGGGGCGGGCTCGTGTCGGCGCTCGTGTGTGTGGCCATCGCCGCGGCAATGGGCATCGAGCGGGAGTTGCCCGGGGCGCTGGCCCTTCCGACGGGGCTGGTGGCGGCGGGCCTGGGCGGGCTGGCGGTGCGGGGTCGGGAGGGGCGGCTGCGGGAGCGTGCGGAGGCGGCAGCGGGCGAGGCGGGGGTGCTGCGGGGCGAGCTGGGGCGGGCTCGTGGCGAGGTGGCCGCACTTCAGAGACGGCTGCGCGAGAGCGAACGGCTGGCCCTGGTGGGGACGGCTGCGGCTCAAGTGGCCCACCAGTTCCGCAATCCGCTCACATCCATCCAGTTGTACGTCCAGCTCTTGGGCGACGAGTTGCGGCGCCTGGTCGAGCCCGAGCGCACCGATGCCCTCGGGGTGCTGGAGCTGGTGCTCAACGAGCTGGGCGTCCTGGTGGAGATAACGGACAACTACCTCCAGTATGCGCGGCTGCCGGAGCTGGAGCCGGCGCCGCTGGACCTCAACCGCACGGTTGGGGAGCTGGTGCGCTTCCTCGGCCCCGAGATCGCCCGCAAGGGGCTCGTGGCCTCCACCCGCTTCGCCGAGGGGCTTCCGCCCGTGGCCGCGGACCGCCGGCTGCTGCGCTTCGCGCTGATGAACCTCTTGAAGAACGCGGTGGAGGCGATGGGGCCGGGGGGACGGCTGCGGGTGAAGACGTGTCAGGAGAACGGCTCGGTGGAGGTCCACGTCTCCGACACTGGGCCTGGCATCCCCCCGTCGGAGCGCGAGCGGATCTTCGAGCCCTTCTACAGCACGAAGGAGTCGGGCAGCGGCCTGGGCCTCGCGCTCAGCCGCCAGATCGTCGAGAAGCACAACGGCTCCCTGACCTGTCAGAGCATGGTCGGCGTCGGCACGACGTTCATCATCCGCCTTCCGCCCCACGCGCAGAAATCGGAGAGCGAGCGATGAGAGCGAATGCCCCGACGGTGCTGGTGGTGGACGACAATCCGAGCGTGCGGGACTCGGTGATGCGGACCCTCGCCCACGACTACCGCGTGCTGGCGTGCGCCAACGGCGTGGAGGCGGTGGAGATGCTGCGCTGCCACGAGGTGCACGTGGTGGTGGCCGACCTCAAGATGCCGATGATGGATGGCATGAAGCTGCTGAGCGCGGCACGGGCTTTTCGGCCAGCCGTCCAGTTCGTCATCATCAGCGCCTACGGCACCGTGGCCAAGGCGGTGGAGGCGATGAAGCTGGGCGCGTGCGACTTCCTCGTCAAGCCTTTTCGCCGCGAGGTGCTGTGCGCGGCCGTGGCCAAGGCTATGGACTGGTGGCACCGCGAGGTGGCGAAGCGGGAGGGGCGGGGTGCGGGCGAGGACGCCTGCGGGATCGTCGGCCGCAGCCCGGCGCTCGGGGAGGTGCTCAGGGTCGTCCGCCGCGTCGCGCCGACCTCGGCCACGGTCCTCGTCGAGGGCGAGAGCGGGACGGGCAAGGAGCTGATCGCCGACGCCTTGCACCGCTGGAGCCATCGGGCCAATGCCCCGCTGGTCAAGGTTAGCTGCGCCGCCTTGCCCGAGACGCTGCTGGAGGCGGAGCTCTTCGGCCACGAGCGGGGGGCGTTCACAGGCGCCCTCTACCAGAAGAAGGGCCGCTTCGAGCTGGCCCACGGCGGCACGCTGTTCCTCGACGAGGTTGCCCAGCTCAGCCCCGCCATGCAGGTCAAGCTCCTCCGCGTCCTCCAGTCGGGCCAGTTCGAGAGAGTCGGCGGCACCGTTACGCTTCAGGTGGACGTGCGCGTGGTGGCGGCGACGAACACTGACCTCGACGTGCTGCTGGCGGCCGGCCGCTTCCGCGAGGACCTGTACTACCGCCTCAACGTCGTGCGCATCAAGCTGCCCCCGCTGCGGGAGCGCCCGGAGGACATCCCCCTGCTCGTTGACCACTTCATCGCCCTCTACAGGGCGCGCAACGACCGCGCGATTGAGGGCATCTCCGGCGCCGCCCTCAAGCTCCTCCAGGCATACGCCTGGCCGGGCAACGTCCGCGAGCTCGAACACGCCATCGAGCGCGCCGTCGTCCTGGCCGAAGGCCCCATCCTCCAGGTCGAGGACCTCCCGCCCAGCATCGCCGGCGGGGCGCAGCCCGCCCCAGAGGTACGTGTGCCTCTGGGCACCACGATGCGCGAGATCGAGCACGAGGTCATCGAGCGCACCCTCGCCCGCACGGGGGGCGACAAGACGGCTGCCGCCGCCCTGCTGGGCATCGGCCGGCGGACGCTCTACCGCCGTCTCGGCCCTCGGGTGCCAGAATGACACGGGCCGCCCGCCCCGATGCCCGCCCCGATGCCGCAAGGGCGCGCACATCCCCCTGACCCCGCCCCAGCGCTCGCCACAGTGAACCGCGGCGGCGGCGCGCGGCCGCCGCTGGCCGCCGAGGGGCCACTCTGCGAGTGACGACGCAAGTCCAAGTGCCGCAAGGGCTAGCGAAGCCGTGTGGCGCCAGGCGCGCTGCCCGGCACGCCCTTTGCTCGCGGCCACCCACCGAAGGAGACGAGGCGTGGGAGTGGCGACGATGGCCCGACGCGCGAAGGTGTTGGTGATTGACGACGACCGGGACATGGTGGCCGCCCTCGAGTGCCTGCTGGGGGTGGAGGACTTCGCCGTGGTGTCGGCGACCGACGCCGACGAGGGGGTGCGGAAGGCCCGCGAGGAGCGCCCCGACGTCATCCTGCTCGATCTCCTCATGACGCCGCGCAGCGGCATCGAGGTCTACCAGGAGCTCCGCTCCGAGCCATCGCTGCGCGGCACCAAGATTCTCATCGTCACGGCGCTCAAGGAGAAAATCCACGAGGACCGTTGGGCGCCGGAGCTCGAGGCCTGCTGGGAGGCCGATGGCTTCCTCGACAAGCCCGTCGAGCCAGAGTCGCTGGTCGAACGCATCCGCGAGCTGGCGCAGGCCCGCTCGGACTGAGGCAGCGAGGGGACGACGCGTGCCCACTTACTACATCGCGGAGAGCAAGCTCGGCGAGTTCCTATTCGGGCTCGATGCGGCCGCAGTCTTCGGCCAGGTGGCCGATGGTGAAGGCTCGGACTTCGCTCGGCTCAAGCGCGGCTCGGCAGCCGAGCTCGACCTGCGGCGCCCCCGAGCGCCCACCTCCGTGAAATCCTTCCTCTTCCCTCCCAAGGAGCGCGTCGCCGTCTACCCCTCTGCCAGCTACCGCTGGCAGCCGCCCCTCAGCCCAGAGCAGCCGCTCGTCGTGGCGGGGATACGCGCCTGCGACGTCGCCGCGCTCGCCATCCTCGACAGCGTCTTCATCCAGGATGACTACGTTGACCCCTTCTACTCGCTGCGCCGCGAGGCAATGCGGGTGGTGAGCGTAGACTGTGCGGAGCCGGCGCCGAGCTGCTTCTGTAGCCTCCTGGGGGCCAAGCCCTACCCCCAGGGCGGCCGCTTCGACGTCAACCTCAGCCCCGTTCCCGGCGGCTATGTGGCCGAAGCCGGCTCCGAGAAGGGCAAGGAGATGCTCCTGGCCGGCACGCGGCTGTTCCGCGAGCCCACGCCCGCCGAGCTGGCCGCCCGCGACGCGACGCGCGCCGCGGCCGAGGCGAAGCTCAGCCAGCAAAACGGCCCGTTCGCCACCGAGGGCAGCCCTCAGAAGATCGTGGCCGAGGCCATCGAGGACGACCGCTGGCTAGAGCTGGCCGCAGGCTGCGTGGAGTGCGGCTCGTGCAGCGCCATTTGCCCGACCTGTCACTGCTTCCAGCTCTACGACCAGCCCAGCGACGAGGCCGCCGGGCCCAACGAGCGGATCAAGACCTGGGATAGCTGCGTGCTGGCAAGCTATGCGAAGATGGCCGGCGTGGGCGGGCTGAAGGCCACGCCGCGCCCCGAGCTGCGCCAGCGCTTCGCCAACCGCGTCATCCACAAGTTCGCCTGGTTCCCCCAGACCATGGGGCTTCTGGGCTGCGTGGGCTGCGGCCGCTGCATTGACGCCTGCCTCGGCGGCGACGACCTGCGCCGGCTCATCAAAGACCTCGAAACCGTGGAGGCCTAGGGCGTGCATACCGGCACGCGGAGTCCTGACGTGGCCACCCTCACCAACATCTATGCGCCCGCCACCGCAGTGCTGGAGGACGTGATTGCGGAGACGCCGACCATCCGCACCTTCGTCCTGCGGCCGGCCCAGCCGATGCCCTTCCGCGCCGGCCAATTCGTCCAGCTCACCCTGCCCGGCGTTGGCGAGGCCCCCTTCACCCCATCATCGTCGCCCGACGAGCCGGACCGCATCGAGGTCACGGTGCTGCGGACCGGGCGAGTGACCGAGGCGCTCCACGGCGTGGCGCCGGGCACGGAGCTGGGCCTTCGCGGGCCGTTCGGCAAGGGCTATCCCATCGAGAAGCTCCACGGCAAGGAGGTGCTCCTCGTCGGGGGCGGCGTGGGCCTCGCGCCCCTCCGCTCCCTTATCCTGGCCATGATGAGCGACATCACCCGCTTCAAGCGCCTCTCCATCAAGTATGGCGCTCGCACCCCCGAGGAACTCCTCTTCCGCGGCTCCTACGACGCCTGGCGAACCCACGAGCGGGTGGACTTCACCGAGACGATTGACGTGCCCGCGCCCGGCTGGACCGGCCGCGTGGGACTCGTGACGACGCTCCTGGAGGGGCTGGACATAGACATCGCCAACAGCTACGCCATCTCCTGCGGCCCGGCCATCATGCTGAAGTTCGTCACCCAGCGCCTCCTGGAGCTCGGCTACAAGCCCTCGCAAATCTATCTCTCGATGAACCGCCGCATGAGCTGCGGCATCGGAAAGTGTGGCCGCTGCAACATCGGGCCCTACTACCTGTGCAAGGACGGCCCGGACATGTGCTACGAGAAGATCAAGGACTACCCGAACGTCTTCTGAGACCTCCCCTGCGTGTGGCCGAGGGGGTACGCGCGTGGCTGCGACGACGAAGGAAACGGCTTGCCTCTTGTGCTCCCTGTGCTGTCCGGCAGGCGTGGCGTTCGACGACTACGGCCTCACGGCGCCCGAGTACCCCGGCCACACCGCGGCCGCCCGCAGGGGCCTGTGCGCCCGCGGCCACTACATCGCCGAGCTGGCCGGCCACCCTGGCCGGCTCGACAGGGGGCTGGTGCGCGGCCCCAGCGCCCCAAAGGCCGTGGCGCCCAGCGAAGCCCTCCGCCAGGCAGCGGCGGCACTGGCCAGCGCCCGCAACGAGACAGCCGTCGTCCTCGACGGCAACCTCCCGTGTGAAGAACTCGCCGCCGCGGTGCGCTCCGCGCGCGAGGGCCTGGGCATCGCCCGGGTCACCCTCTACATCCCGCCGTCCGACGAGGCTGTGCTCCGCGGCCTGGCAGCCAGCTCCGCCACGCGCATCGGCGAGCGAGAGCTTGGCGACTGCGACGTGATTCTGGCCGTGGGCGACCCCTTCGCCACGCACCCCGTCGTCGCCAGCAGCGTGCTCGATGCCCTGGCCAAGGCCAGGGGCCGCAGGCTGGCAGTGATCGACTCCGTGCAGGGGAAGACGTCTCGCTTCGCCGCCGACTTCTGCCAGGTGAGGCCCGGCGGCGAGACAGCGGCGCTCGCTGGGCTGCTCTTGGCCCTGGATGCCGGCAGCGGCGCCGCTGCCGGCGCGCTGCCTGGGCTCGACATTCCGGCGGCAGCAGCAATGGCCGGCGTGGCCCCAGGCCGCCTGGAGGCCCTCGCCGCGACGCTCTCCAAGGCTCAGAGGCTAGCGGTGCTCGTCGCGCTGCATGAGGGACGCTGCGCCGCGACCTCGGCAGCGGCGGCCCTTGCCGGCAAGCTCGCCGAGGCGCGCGGCGGCGCCACTTGCCCGCTGTTGACCTATGGCAACGCCGCAGGCGCCTGGCGGCTGGCCACGGCGTTGAAGACCGCGCCCCTGGCCCAACTCGTCGCCGACCTGGCGCTGGGCAGGGTGAGGCAGCTCATCGTCCTAGGCACGGACCTCCTGGGGGCCTTGCCGCGCCTCGACCTCGGCTCGGCCGAGATCGTGCTGTGCGCCGCACCGCTGCCGACCGCCACGACTGCGCGCGCCGCGTTTGTTGTGCCGATGGCATTCTGGTTTGAGATCGGCGGGACGGTTCTCGATGGGGCAGGGGGGCGCCGCCGGGCGGGAGCGGTGGCCCGCCCGCGCGGCGGCGCGCTCAGCCCTAGCGGCATCCTCGCCGCACTCGGAGCCCCAGGGGCGGCGCCGCTCGCAGCGGCCGACTGCGATGCGCTCCTCGCCGCCGAGCCCTCGGTGGGCCTGGCGGAGGTGCTCGGACGGCCTGCGGACTGGGTACCGCGCGTGCCCGATGGGCACATGGTTCTGGTGTCGCAGGCGGATTGTGTGGGCTTTGCGGAGGGCAGCACGAGCGGCCAGTTGGCCTGGCCCGCGTTGATGGAGCCGCGCGCCGTGTTGTGGCTGAACCCGCGCGAGGCCACAGCCATGACGAGCAACCGCGCAACGGTTCGCTCGGACGGCGTGGCGCTGACGCTGGCAGTGGGGGCGAGCGCCGACGTGCCCCCAGGCGTTGCCGTCGTGTCGCCGCGCTTCGTTGAGACCCGCGCGCTCTTCAGCTGGCGTGGGGCGAGCGCCGGACCCGCTGTGGTGCACATGGAGAAGAGCAGTGGCGGCGATTGAGAATCGCGTGCTTCTCGACCTGGACCGCTGCATCGGGTGCAAGAGCTGCGCCGCGGCCTGCTTCTACGGCCACAGGGGAATGCCCAGCGTGGCCCACGGCGTGGCGCCCGAGGCCACAGTGCCCGTGATCTGCCGCCAGTGTGAGGAGCCGCCGTGCGTGGCCGCGTGCCCCTTCGAGGCCCTGCGCCGCGAGGAGAATGGCGCGGTGACGCGGAGCCTGGTCTTCTGCCGCGGCTGCGGCTCGTGCGTCCTGGCCTGCCCGTTTGGGGCGATAGACTCGGACCTGACGCGGCACCAGGTAGGGAAGTGCGACTTGTGCGAGGACCGCGTGGGGGAGGGCGGGCAGCCGCGGTGTGTGGCGGCGTGCCCGTCGGGCGCGTTGCGCTTCCAGCGGCCCGCCGAGGTGGGGCAGGCCGGGCTGCTGCTCCTGGGCGGCCGCACCGCCGGCCACCACCCGTTCAAGAGGAGATGAGGGTTCGCAGATGGACCTGGGCGCGGCAATCGGCTTGCTCTTCGTCGCCTCGGCCGGCGCCATCGTCCTGGGGCTGGCGCTCAAGTGGGTGGACCGCAAGGTCACGGCGATGGTGCAGTGGCGCGTGGGGCCGCCGTGGTATCAGCCGGTGGCCGACGTGGCGAAGCTGTTGGGCAAAGAGACGATCGTGCCGCAGAACGCGCGGCGGACGGGTTTCCTGCTGGCGCCCGTGGTCGGCTTCGCGGCGACCGTTGTCGCCGCGGCCATCCTGGTGGGCGTTAACCTCGACCCCAGGGCGAGCTTTGTGGGCGACCTCATCGTGGTCATCTACCTGCTGACCATTCCGTCGTTGGCGGTGGTCATCGGCGGCGCATCGTCGGGCAACCCCCACGGCGCGATGGGGGCCAGCCGCGAGATGAAGCTCATCCTCTCCTACGAGCTGCCCTTCATCCTGGCGATGGTGCCGGCCATGATCGCGGGGGGGTGGACCTTCAAGCTGGGCGCGATCATCGCGGCGCCCGCCGCGGGGTCCGCCTGGCTCACCGTGGCGAAGGTCATCGGCTTCGTCGTCGCCCTGATGTGCATCCAGGCCAAGCTGGGCCTGGTGCCCTTCGACATCGCGGAGGCCGAGACGGAGATCATGGGCGGGGCCTACTGCGAGTACTCTGGGCCGCCGCTGGCGGTCTTCTACGTCACGCGGGCCATGCTTCTGGCGGTCCTGCCCGCGCTGCTGGTCACGGCGCTGTGGGGCGGGTTCCACTTCGGCTCCGTCGGCGCTGCCGCAGCTTCGATCCTCAAGTTCCTCCTCGTCGTCGTGGTCACTGTGCTGGTGCGCAACACCAATCCCCGCGTGCGGATTGACCACGCAATGAAGTTCTTCTGGTTCGGGCTGACGCCGCTGGCTCTCGTGGCGGTGGTCCTGGCCCTGGTGGGGAGCGCGCCATGAACTGGAAGGTGTGGGGCCTGAGCAAGTCGCCCTGGGTCTACCACGTGAACGTGGGGGCGTGCAACAACTGCGACATCGAGATACTCGACTGCCTGACGCCGCGGTTCGACATCGAGCGCTTCGGCATGGTGCTGGTGCCCACCCCTCGTCATGCCGACGCTCTCCTTGTGACCGGCGGCGTCACCCGCCAGGCCAGGCCGCGGCTCCAAGAGGTCTATCGTCAGGCGGCCAAGCCCTGTATCGTGCTGTGTATCGGCGCCTGCGCGTGCTCGATGGGCATCTTCGCCGACTGCTACCACATGGCCGGCCCGCCCGACAAGGTGATCCGCGAGGTGGACCCCAACGCGATCATCGCCTACGTGCCGGGCTGCCCGCCGAAGCCCGAGGCCATCATCGCCGGCGCCGTCAAGGCCCTTCAGCACACCGTCAAAGCCCTCAGTTGAGGCCATCACGATGGACCGCGAGCATCTCGTCCGACAGATTGACAACGACCTGGGCGCGAAGCTGGCCGACCTGGCCAAGCGCGGCCCGAAACGGGTCTACCTCACGGTTGAGCCGCAGCACAGCCTGGAGGTGAACCGCTACCTCTACGAGCGCGGCGGCCGGCTCGCCACGGCCACGGGGGTGGACTGCCCCGACTGGATCGAGGTCTGCTACCACTACTGCTTCGACGCGCTGAACGTCGTGGTGACCGTGAAGGCGCGGGCCTACAAGCCCGCCTGCGAGCTGGACGCGGTGGCCCGGGTCTTCCCTGGCGCCGCCTTCATCGAGCGGGAGATACAGGACCTCCTCGGCGTGAAGTTCATCGGCCACCCCGACCCGCGGCGGCTGATCCTGGCCGACGACTGGCCGGAGGGCGTCTACCCACTCCGACGGGACTATTGCCATGAAACGCACACTAATACCGGTCGGGCCATTTCACCCGATCATGGAAGAGCCCGAGTTCTTTCAGCTCTACGTCGAGGGTGAGCGCGTCGTAGACGCCGACGTGCGGCTCTCCTACAACCACCGCGGCATGGAGAAGCGGTGCGAGACCCTCACCTACGACCAGATCCCGCTCCTGCTCGCCCGCATCTGCGGCATCTGCTCGGCCTCGCACCCCATGGCGTGCGCCAACGCCTTGGAGGACCTCTGCGGCATCGAGGCCCCGCCCCGCGCCCAGTACCTCCGCACCATCATCTGCGAACTCGAGCGCATCCACAGCCACCTCCTCTGGGTCGGCCTCGCAGGCCACTTCATCGGCTACAACACCGTCTTCATGTGGGCCTGGCGCTACCGAGAGCCGGTCCTCGACCTCTTCGAGAGGTTCACCGGCAACCGCAACCACTACGAGAACTTCAAGCTCGGCGGCGTCCGCCGCGACATCCCCCAGGAGGCAATCCCCGAAATCCTCCAGGCCGTAGACGATGTGGAGAAGCCCACCCTGATGCTCACCCGCGCGGTGCTCGACGACCCAGTGCTGGGCGTGCGCCTCAAGGGCATCGGCATCCTCTCGGAGGACGACGCGCGCCGCTACTGCGTCACCGGCCCAACCGCGCGCGGCAGCAACCTCCCCATTGACGTCCGCCGCGACGAGCCCTACGCCGCCTACGGCTGGGTGGATTGGAACGTGGTCTCCCAGCCGCAATGCGACGTCTTTGCCAAAGCCGTCGTCCGACTGCTCGAGACCCTGGAGTCCATCAAGATCATCCGCCAGTGCCTCCAGAAGATGGAGCCGGGCGAGATAGACAACGAGCCGCGGAGCATCCCCGAGGGGGAGGGGATCGGCCACGCCGAGGCCCCGAGGGGCGAGACCTTTCACTACGTCCGCTCCGACGGCACAAACTACCCCCTCCGCTACAAGGCCCGCGCGCCCACCTTTGTCAACCTCCCCTCCTTCAAGGCATCCGTCATCGGCGCCGAGCTGGCCGACGCCATGCTTATCGTGGCCGCAATGGACCCCTGCTATAGCTGCACCGAGCGCATGGCTGTCGTGGACCGCGGCCGAAACCTCGAAGGCCTCCTCACCACGAAAGACCTCCTCCAGCTCTCTCACGAGAAGACGGCTCGGCTCCTCAAACACCACGGCATCAGGCCCCCGCAATGGGAGTCGTGAATATGGGCGAGCAGTTGCTGTTCTCTTGCGTCACCATTCCCGCCTTCATCGGTCTGGTGTGCTACGTGCTGCCGAGGCGCCTGGGCCGCGCGGCAGGGCTGGTCGCCCTGCCGGGCGCCGCGGCGACGTTTCTGCTGTGCGCCCTGCTGCCGGGGATGAAGGGCGCAGCGCTGCGCATCCCGTGGCTCGCCGTCGGCGGCTTCGACGTGAGCCTCGCCATGCGGGTCGGCGCGCTCTCGGGCTTCGCGGCGGCCTTCATCGGCCTCTTTGGCCTCCTCATCGCCTGCTTCTCGCTGCCCTACATGTGGTCCCATCCCGCCCAGGGCCGCTACTACGCCTTCACCCTCTGGGCGCTGGCCGGCGCCATCGGCGCCAGTCTCGCCGACCACCTGGTCTTCTTCCTCATCGCGTGGGAAGTCGTCACGCTGATGCTGTATCTGCTCGTGAACCTCGGCCGCGAGCCCGCGGCCAAGGTGGGGGCGAAGACTTTTGTGCTCCTGGGCTTCGCCGACGCCGCCCTGCTCCTCGGCATCGTGTTCCTCTGGAAGCTCACCGGCACGATGTCCATCAGCGAACTCGCGGCGATTGGCGCCGGCAAGGTGGCAGGCAAGGCGCTGCCCGTCACCGAGGGCCTGGGGGCCATAGCCTTCCTGCTGATGTTCGCCGGTGCGATTGCCAAGGCGGGCGCCGTGCCGCTGCACACGTGGATTCCCTCGTCGGCCGAGGCCGCACCGCTCCCCGTCATGGCCTTCCTGCCCGCGTCGCTGGACAAGCTCCTGGGCATCTGCCTGCTCGCGCGCGTTAGCCTCCAGCTCTTCGTGACGACGCCCGCCATGAGCCTGATGATGATGATCGTGGGCGCCGTGACGGTGCTCTCGGCGGTGATGATGGCCATGGTGCAGCACGACCTGCGGCGGCTCCTGGCCTTCCACGCCGTGAGCCAGGTGGGCTACATGGTGCTGGGCATCGGCACGGGCACGGTCGTGGGCCTCGTCGGTGGCCTGTTTCACATGCTCAACAATGCCATCTACAAGTGCTGCCTGTTCCTGATGGCCGGCTCCGTGCAGCACAAGACTGGAACGACGGAGCTGGAGCGGCTGGGCGGCCTGGCGCGGATGATGCCGGCGACATTCCTCGCAGGCGTCGTCGCCGCGCTGGCCATCTCGGGGGTGCCGCCGCTCAACGGCTTCGCCTCGAAGTGGATGGTCTACCAGGGGGTGCTCGAGACGCGGCTGCCGCTCGCCCCGTTGTTCCTCATCGCCGCGGTGTTCGGCAGCGCGCTCACCCTCGCCTCGTTCGTCAAGGTCATCCATTCGCTGTTCCTCGGGCGGCCCTCGGACGCGGTTGCGGGCCTTGCGCCGGCTCGGACGCCTGTGTTGATGGTCCTCCCGATGGTGGTGCTCGCCCTGTTGTGCATCGCCTTTGGCGTCTTTGTGCAGGTGCCGGTCGGCCAATGGCTGGAGCCGTCGCTGCGCGAGGTTGCGCCCGGCCTGCTTGCGGCGGGCAAGGGCGTGGCGTATGACCTGGGCGTGTGGCAGGCGTCGCAGGCCACGGTGCTCCTCGTCCTCGGCCTGGCGCTGGGCCTGGTCTTCTATGCGATTGGGCGGATCGGCCGGGCACGGGTCACTCGCCCCTTCATCGGCGGCGAGCTGGTGGGCACGGACGACGTGCGGGTGCCGGGCACGGGCTTCTACGAGACCGTTCGCGGCCTGCCGCTGCTCCGCGGGATGTTCCGGGACGCCGAGGAGGATGCCTACGACGTCTACCACCTCGGCGGCCGCTACGGCGGCACCCTGGTGCAGAACCTGCGCAGCCTCCACACGGGCGTCCTGGCCGTCTACGTGGCTTGGTGCGCGCTGGGCCTTGCCGTCATCCTCCTCTACCTGTTGCCCTTGTGAGGGCGGAGTGGCGCGATGGACATCAGCTTGGCTCTCTATCTCCTGATCGGGTTCATGATCGCCTCGGCGCTGATTGCCATCGAGGCCCGCGACCTGCTGTCGGCAGTGGTCTCCGTGAGCGCCGCCGGCGCCGGCCTCTCGATCATCTTCCTCCTCCTCGGCGCGCTGGACCTGGCGATCGTCCAGGTCGTCGTCGAGGTCATCTCGCTCATCGTGCTGATCCGCGCGACGGTGACGCGGAAGGACACGACGTATGATTCGCGCCCCAACACGTTCGCGGTGGCCGGCGGGCTGGTGTTCTGCGCGCTCCTGTGCGCGGCGTGTTACTGGGCCTTTGGCGGCCTGGTGCCCTTCGGGACCCCGAAGATGACGATGGGCATGCCCTACCTGGTCAACACCTTCCAGCGGACCGGCGCCCCGAACGCTGTGGCTGGGATCATCCTGGACTTCCGTGGCTACGACACGCTGGGCGAGGCCACGGTGATCTTCGTCGCCATCATCGGCGCATATGTGCTCCTTCGCCACGTTGGGAGAAAGCCCGATGCGCGGCATGACGCTCATCGTTAGGACCGTGACCTCGCTGGTCTCGGCCTTCATCCTGCTCTACGGCATCTACATCGTGCTCTACGGCCACCTGTCGCCCGGCGGTGGCTTCGCGGGCGGGGTCATCCTCGCCTGCTGCGTCATCTTGCTCGTCCTGGCCTTCGGAAAGAAGTTCGTTGACGGCCTCATCAGCGAGCGGGCGCCATACCTGTGGGACTGCTTGGGCGCACTGCTGTTCCTGGCAATCGCCCTGGCAGGCTACTACGGCGGGCAGTTCTTCTACAACTTTCTGGTGGCCCCGGAGAGTCACGCCGCCCCCGTGACCGCGGCGAACGTCGCCGGCAACTATCGCCTCTTCAGCAGCGGCATCATCCTGCCGTGCAACATCGCCATCGGCATCAAGGTGGCAGCGTGCCTCTTTGGAGTCTTTGCCGTGCTCGCGGTCTTCCGCCCGATGAAAACACAAGAAGGCGAAACCAGATGATTCCTTACTTTCTGGCCATCGTGCTCCTGGCCGTAGGCGTCTACGCCATCGCCTGCAAGCGCAACCTCATCAAGGTCATCATCGGCTCGATGATCTGCGAGTACGCCGTCAACCTCTTCCTCATCCTCATGGGCTACCGCTGGACCGCCACCGGCGCGCCCATCCGCACGCCGGCGATGGACAAGGCGGCCGGCTCGGCCGACGTGGTGCAGCGGGCGCAGCACTTCGCCAACATCTCCGTGGACGCCTTGCCCCAGGCCCTCATCCTGACCTCGATCGTCATCGGCCTGGGCATGACCGCGCTCCTGGCCGCCATGGCCATCCGACTCCACGAGAAGTACGGCACATTCGACGTCGCCGAGATGCGGAAACTCCAAGGCTGACAGGGGACACTGCCCATGCGCGACATGCTCCCACTCCTCGTGGCGCTCCCCCTGGGCGTCGGGTTCCTCATGCCTCTCCTTGAGAAGCTCCGCGAGCCCGAATGGCTCATTGATCTCCTCGCCACTCTCGCCGCCCTGGCACTCCTCGGCATGTCCGTCAGCCTGGTCGGCACCGCCAACATGGACTACTGGATGGGGGCCTGGAAGGGCGCCAGCGGCATCTTCGGCATCCAACTCGTCTGCGACGGCCTCACACGTCTCATGCTAGTCACCGTCCACATCGTCGCCCTCGCCGCCGTGCTCTTCTCCACCCAGTACATGCGCCGCTACACATCAAAGGGCTTCTACTTCTGCCTCTTCTTCCTTATGCTCGCTGGGATGAACGGCGTAGTGCTGACGGGGGACATGTTCAACCTCTTCGTCTTCATCGAGGTGGCCAGCATCGCCTCTTACTCGCTCGTGGCCTTCGGCTGCGAGAGCGAGGAACTCGAGGCCTCGTTCAAATACCTCATCCTCGGCAGCCTCGCCTCCACCTTCGTCCTCTTCGGCGTCGGCATCCTCTACAACCTCACGGGCACGCTCAACATGGCGCAGATCCGCGCCCAGATCCCCGCTCTGGCCGACCCCAAGGCGCCCAACCTGGCGCTCTATGTGGCGGCCGGCTTCCTGGTCATGGGCCTGGGCCTCAAGGCCGCTATGGTGCCCTTCCACGCCTGGCTGCCCGATGCCCACCCCGCGGCCCCCGCGCCCATCTCGGCCATGCTCTCGGGCGTCCTCATCAAGGCCCTTGGCGTCTATGCACTCGCGCGCGTCTTCTTCTCCGTCCTCGGCCCCTCGACCGAATACGCCGCCGTCCTCATGACCCTCGGCGCACTCTCCATGCTCGGCGGCGTGCTCCTGGCCGTGGGCCAATGGGACTTCAAGCGCCTTCTCGCCTACCACAGCATCAGCCAGATGGGCTACGTGGTGCTGGCGCTGGGCGTCGGCGCCGCGGTGCTGGCCAAGGGCGGCCCAAAGCCCGTCGCCGGCCTCGCCATCTTCGGCGGACTCTTCCACCTCTTCAACCACGCCGCCTTCAAGTCGCTCCTGTTCCTGTGCTCCGGGGCCACCGAGTATGCGACCGGCACCCGCCAGCTCAAGGAGCTCGGCGGGCTGGCCCACCGCATGCCGCTCACCAGCGGCTGCTGCCGCGTGGCCTCGCTCTCAATCGCCGGAGTGCCCCCCTTCAATGGCTTTTGGAGCAAGCTCATCATCATCGTCGCAACCGCCCAGGCGGGCTACCCCTGGCTGGCGGCCCTCGCCGCCCTGGTCGCCTTCCTCACCCTCGTGTCGTTCGTCAAAGTCCAGCGCTACGTCATCGCCGGCGAGCTCCCCGCGCCCCTCCAGGGCGTCACAGAGGTGCCCGCCGCCATGCAGCTGGCGATGGCGCTCCTGGCCGTCGTGTGCCTGGCGGCCGGCGTCCTCGCACCATTCCTCATGGCGCCCCACATCGGCTTCCTTGACCAGGCGGCCAGCGCCCTGATGCCCGGCCTAGAGGCAGCCAAGGCCGTCGCTGTCGGAGGCATAGCCCCGTGAAGAAGGTCACTTTCTTCTTCCTGTTGCTCGCCACGTGGGTGCTCCTCACGTGGAGGCTCGATCCCCAGGACGTCTTTGTGGGCATGGGCCTCTGCCTTATGCTCGCCGCGGCCCTCGGCCGCATCTACCCCGCGCAGCCGGAGCACCTCCTGGAGCCGCGGCGCTGGCTCTGGTTCACACTCTACATCCCGTACTTCATCTACGCTTGCATCAAGGCGAACCTCGACGTCGCCTACCGCGTCCTGCACCCCCACGTCCCCATCCGCCCCGGCATCGTGAAGGTCCACACCACCCTCAAGTCCGACCTCGCCAAGACCTTTCTGGCCAACTCCATCACCCTCACCCCCGGCACGATGTCGGTGGACATTGACGGGCAGGACCTCTACATCCACTGGATCAACGTGGCGACCGACGATCCCCAGAAGCAGACCGAGAGAATCGTCCGGCCCTTCGAGCGCATGATCAAGGAGATCTTCGAATGACCTTTCAGAGCTTTGCGCTCGGAATGCTCGTCCTGTCCTGCTTCCTGTGCCTCTACCGCATCGGCCGCGGCCCCACCGCCCCCGACCGCGCCGTGGCCATTGACATCCTCGGCACCCTCATCGTCGGCTTCTGCTGCATCCTCGGCCTCACCAGCGGCACCGACTTCTACATGAGCATCGCCCTCTCCTGGGCATTGCTCAGCTTCATCGCCACCATTGGCCTCGCCAAATACCTGGAAGGACGAACCTTCGATGACTGAGCCCCTCGGCCCCATCGCCCAGACCCTCATCACCATCGGCCTGTGCTTCGACCTCTTCGGCTGCATCGGCCTCGTCCGCCTGCCCGACGTCTACAACCGCCTCCAGGCCGCCACAAAGTGCGTCACCCTCGGCACCTGTCTCATCCTCTTCGGCGTCCTCGCACACGCCGGCATCTCCGCCCTCGGCGCAAAGGCATTCCTCTGCGCCCTCTTCGTCATCCTCACCTCACCCGTCGGCGCTCACGCCCTCGCTCGCGGCGCACACATCTCCGGCGTCCGCCTCTGGGACCACAGCGTCGTGGACAAGTACCTGGAGAAACGAGAGGGCAGACAAAACCCTTGATGCCCATTCAGTAACGAGACAGCACTGGACCGCACGCCCTCCCGATCTTCTCCTGTCACGGATTCCAGATGAATCACACAGAGGCAACAACGATGAGAAAGCCCAAGCTCCGAGAGCTCGCCGAGGCAATCAAAGCCGTCATCAAAGGCCCCTACACTACCAAGTTCCCAGCCGAGCCATCGCCCGCCGCGCCTGCCTATCGCGGCCGCGGCCAGTTCAACGAAGACGACTGCGTCGCCTGCGGCGGCTGCGCCCGCATCTGCCCGTCAAACGCCATTGACGTCCTAGACCAGCCCCACCTCAACCCCCCCATCCGCACCATCACCCGCCACGACGACCGCTGCGTCTTCTGCGGCCAGTGCGAAGCACAATGCCTCACCACCAAAGGCGTCCACCTAACTAACCACTACGAGCTCTCCACCCTCGACCGCTCCGCCTGCGAGGTCTCCATCAAGAAAGAACTCGCCCTCTGCGAAATCTGCGGCGGCGTAATCTCCACTAAAGCCCACCTCGCCTGGGTCGCACGCAAGCTCGGCGCAAAGCGCTTCTCCAACCCCACCCTCATCCTCACCGCCCATGGCGCACTGGAACTCACCAGCCCAGAATCCGCCCGCCGCCACGACATCCCCATCGGCCGCAGCGACATCGTCCGCGTCCTCTGCCCAACCTGTCGCCGAGCCGTCGTAGTCTCCGAACTCTGGGGTTGACGCCTCTCGCACCGCCCACTGCGCACCGCCGACCGCCAAGTGCCGACTGCCAACCATGCCAGACCCTCTCGTCGCCCAGCTCCGTCACGCCTGCCGCCTGCCCCTCGCCCTGGTCGGCGTGGGCAACCCCCTCCGCGGCGACGACGGCTTCGGCCCCGCCGTCCTCGCCGCCCTCCCAGCCTGCCCCGGCCTCACCTGCTTCGACGCAGGCATGGCCCCCGAAAACTGGCTCGGCCCCATCGCCCGCGCCACCCCAGCCACCATCCTCGTCCTCGATGCCGCCGACCTCCGGCAGCCGCCAGGCACCCTCAGGCTCCTCCGCCCCGACGCCTCCGATGCCGACACCATCGGCATCTCCACCCACGGCTTACCCCTGGGCGTCTTCCTTCGCCTCGCCCAGGACAGGTGCGCAGCCCCCGCCTGGCTGCTCGCCGCCCAGCCCGCGCGGCTCAGCCTCGGCGAAGAGATGTCCAACCCCATGACCGCCGCCGTCCGACGGGCCGCGCAAGCCATCGCCCAAGCCTTCGCACCCGCGCCCTCCGACAGCCCACCAGCGGCCTAGGGCCTCTACGCAGGGGCCGCCATCTCCCCAGTTCAGGCCCCCCGCCCCCATCCCATCGCCCCGTACGCAGCAAACGGCACACACCTGCCGCGCAGGTCCGTGCCGTTCACATCATGGGCCCTGGAGGACTCGAACCTCCGACCGGGGGATTATGAGTCCCCTGCTCTGACCAACTGAGCTAAGGGCCCATCTGCCTACATCATAGCAGGGAACCACAAGGATCGCAAGGGGTGCATTAGCGCCTCTTGCTGCCCGAGGAGTGTCGCGTCGGAGGCGAGCGCCAGGGGAGTGGAGCGGAAAGCTTTACCGGCCTTGACGGGAGCGAAAAAACGCTTGACAAGGGTGTTGTGAATCATGTATAAGGAACCAGCTGAATGCCTGCCAGGGAGAACCTTAGGGGGCGGTTCCCGTCAAGGGCCCCCCAGGCGCTGGTCGCGGCGGAACTGCCGCACCAGCCCGGCACCCCGGTGACCGAAGGCAGGCAGCCTGCGTAGCCCCGGAGGGTTGGTGTGGGAGTCGCCGCACTTGTCGGGCGGACAGGTGCGGGGTGTTTGTAGCCAGGACGGAGCCAACTGATGCGTCGGAACCATTCCCTTTCGGTCGCCATTGTCCTCGTGTCGCTTCTGGCGGTTTGCTTGTCGCCGCCGGCCTGGGCCGTGCCCATCACGGGCGGGGCGGGGCCGGGCGGCTTCGAGCTGGCCAATGGGGCGTCCACCCTGGCCCTCTGGCTTGACGGGAGCGACATCAATGCGGATGGCTTGCCCGACGCCATCGCCAACGGTGCGACGATCACGGTCTGGTCCGACCGCTCGGGCTACGCCCGCCACGCCAACGGCGTGATGGGCACGCCCAACTACGTCACGGCCAGCGCCGCCGCCAACAACATGCCGGTTGTGAACTTCGTGGGCGCCTCCAACGAGCAGCTCTACACGACGTACAACTTCGATAATCTGGGCGCGGACTACACGGTCATCGGCGTCTCGCGCTACACGGGCGGCGACAACGAGCGCATCATCACGTCCAAGACCCGCAACTGGCTCTTTGGGCACCATGGCAGCGGCGACCAGCGCTGGTACGCCGAGGGCTGGATATACAACGCCGGCTCCGCCTCGACTGAGATGCATATCTACACCGGCATGATCGGCCCCACGGTCAACGGCAACGCAGGTGACCCGGGCGCGGACTTCTGGCGCAACGGCATCCAGTTGACCGATAACAACACAGGTTCCAACAACACCGTCTATAAGCCGGGCCAATTGGCCCTCGGCGGCTGGCAGAGCATCAGCGAGACCTCGAATGCCGAGGTCGCTGAGGTCGTCATCTACAACCGCATCATCAACGACGCCGAGCGCCGCATCGTGGAGAACCACCTCTCGGCTAAGTACAACCGCAGCATCACCAACGATCTCTACGTCGGCGATGCTCCGGGCAGCGGCGACTACGACCTCGGCGTCTTCGGCATCGGACGCGTCAATGCCACCAACACGCTGCTGAACGCTGGGGCCGCGGGCTTTGGCATCGAGGTTGCCGGTCTGACCGATGATGGCGACTACGCTCTGGCCGGACACAAGGTCGTCACCAACAGCAAGCTGCCAATCAGCGGCATCCCTGGCGTCAGCCAGCGCTGGGCCAGGGCCTGGTACGTGGACGTCACGGACGCCAACGACAACGTCGGGGCTACCTTTGCCTTCGACTACTCCGACGCCGGCCTCACGCGCACCACCGAGAGCTTGTTCACACTGCTCCGCAGCCTCGATGGCGGGACGACCTGGTCCGCCATCGCCAGCACGAACACCCTGATCGGCCCTGACAAAGTGAGCTTCGCCGTGAGCGCAGCGGACCTCCAGGACGCCCTCTACACCCTCGGCGACGCCTCCACCATGCCCATTGTCACCGCCACGCGCGCCCCCGCCTACGCGCCACTCGGCGGCGCCCTCACATTCACCGACGCCCTCCTCGGCGTCCAGGACCTCGACAGTCCCAACCTCGCCAGCGCCTCTGTCGCCATCACCGCCAACTTCGACCCCAATGACGAACTCCTCTTCACCAATCAGCTCGGCATCACCGGCGTCTACAACCCAGGTACTGGCGTCCTCTCCCTCTCCGGCCTCTCCAGCGTGGCCAACTACCAGACCGCTCTCCGCAGCGTTGAGTACCGCAACAACAACCTGGGCGCGAGCCTCCTGCCCCGCACCCTCACCTTCACCGCGACCGACCCCGACCCCAACACTGGGTCGGACACCCGCCGCCTCGTGCCTCTCGTGAGCGCCGCGGCCGACAACATCGTGTGGTCGGGCGCAGTCAGCTCCGCCTGGACCAACGGCGCCAACTGGCTCGCCGGCCGCGCCCCCGACGCCAACGACGTGGCCATCTTCAACGACGCAGACTCCGTCTCCAACGCCGTGGACGTAACGGGCAGCCTGCTGGCCGGCGAAGCCCGCTTCGTCAACAACGCCGACAGCTTCACCTTCACCGGCGCAAGCCTCCAGACCGACAAGATCACCCAGTCGGGCACCGGCACCAACCGCATCAACGGCACCATCGCACAGTTCACCTCCCTCGACGGCCAGGTCTCAGCCGGGCGCCTGGAGCTCAACGACCTCAATAACTCGACTACCCTGACCTCTGGCAACTGGACCGTGAGCGGCGGCACCCTCGCCGCCAAAGTCGCCGGCACACAGACCGGCCTCGGCGCAACCGATGTCACCCTCGCCGGCGGCACCCTCGAGCTGACTGCGGGCGGCGTCACCACTGTCAACGGCTTCGACGAGCGCATCTTCAACCGCGTCGTAGCCGACGCCCAGAGCAACATCGAGGCCTACCGCTCGGCAACTCTCGGCGTTGACGACGCCCGCGGCATCCTCTCCACCCACCTCAACTACCCGAACGATGCCGCCTTCACTACGCGGGCGACCGCCCTGGGAGCCCTCGGGTTCAATGACGGCGATTTCTCCGCCCTCTGGGTCGCCGACTTCACGCCCAACGCCACCGGCGCCTGGGGCGTCCGATTCTCCAGTGTGGACGATAACGTTTCCATCTGGGTGGACTACGACCGCAACGGCGTCTTCTCCACCTCCGGTGGCTCCGGGAACGAGCGAGTGTACTACCGCGGCTGCTGCGGCGGCAGCGGCGACCAATACACCGCGTCCCTCACCTCGGGTCAGACCTACAAATTCGGTATCGCCATGAGCGACACCGGCGGCGGCGGATACCTGAGCAACGTCGAGGTCAAGTCGCCCGCAGGCTCCTGGACCGCCCTCAACCCCAGCGCCATCGGCCTGTTCACCACGCAGAGCGTCGCGACAGGGAACAACACGAACAACGTCCTCGTCACCGCCAACTCCACCATCACCCTGGGCACCACGCTGCCCGGCGCTAAGCTCGGCACCCTCACGATGGACCCGGGGGTGACCCTGAACGTCAACTCGGTGGATGGGGTGCAGGATCTGGAGTTCGCCAACGTCGTCCTCCGGGGCGCGGAGGTCTTCAACCTCGTCAACCGGCCCGACCTCACCCTGGGCAACGTCAGCGAGGCATCGCCCGGCATCATCACCTTCAGCGGTGCAGGCAACGTCTATCTCCCCACCACCAACACCTACACCGGGCTGACGACCATTCAGAACGGCGTGACTGTGACGGCGTCGGCCGACGGCGCCCTGGGCACCGCCGCCGCCGGCACCGTCGTCCAGTCAGGCGGCTCCCTCCGCCTCGCCGGCGGCGTGAGCTACATCACCCCCGAGCCCCTCACCCTCAACGGCAGCGGCAACACGACGTCGGACGGCGCCCTGCACAACCTCGTCAGCGACAACTACTTCTATGGCCCCATCACCCTCGGCTCCAACTCAGTCATCCGCTCCAGCGCCAACACCTTGCGCCTCTATGGCGGCCTCGACACTGCGGGATATGAGGCCCGCTTCCGGGGCGGCAGCCGCGTCGAGTTTCACAATCTCCCAATCATCGGCGGCGGCAGCCTGTGGGTGACAGGCAACGTCACGGTCTACATGGCAAGCACGGCCAACCACACCTACACCGGTCTCACGACAATCGAGGACGGCGTGCTCGATGCAGCGGGCAACAACGCCCTCGGCTCCACCGCGGGGGCGACCAACGTCCTCACCGGCGGCACGCTCCTCGTCCGCGACGGCCGCACCCTCGGCGACAGCATCACCATCGCCGGCCTCGGCAACGACGGCTGGTACGGCGCCATCCGCAACGAAAACAACGCCAACGTGCTCACCGGCCAGCTCACCGTCAGCGGTACCAGCCGCATCACCGTCAACGCCACCTCGCTACGCCTCGACGGCCAGGTCACTGGCGGCACCATTGACAAGATGGGCACGGGCACCCTCATCCTCACCAACCCCACCAACAACTTCGCTGCCGTCCAGCTCAACGAGGGCGCCGTCCGCATCACCCACCCCGGCGCTCTCGCCCTCACCCCCACCATCAGCGTGGACGGCGGCGAGACGCTGGAGTTCGACGGCACCATGAACGCCAGCGCCACTGCCCTTACCAGCATCGCGGTCAACAACGGCACCATCAGCTCCGTCGGCGGCACCGCCACCCTGGATGTGCCCATCGCATTGCGGGAGCTGAGCAACATCACGTTCGGCGGCGCCGGCAACCTGGTCGTCACGCAGGGCTTCGGCAACGGCGCCCCGGCGCTTCCCGCCAACTTCCTCAATCACTACGGCTACCGCCGCGACGCCGGCGACGCCGTCATGTACCTCCACAACAACACCGGCATGGTCAATGGCGGCAGCCCGACGACCCATCCGACCTTCACTGGCCAGTACTACCTCACCACCGGCCCGGCCTCGCGCGGCCTCAACTTCGACACCGACCAGGAGTTCATGGCCGCCGTCAACGTGCCCTGGGACAACTACTCGAACCTCTGGATCGGCCGCCTCCACGTCACCGCCGCCGACCTAGGCACCTGGCAGTTCCGCGACGCCGACCGCGACGACTGGTCCGGCATCTGGTTCGACATCAACAACAACGGCATCTTCGAGTCCTCCGTCGCCGGCCTCGGCTCCAACCGCGGCGAGCAGCTCGCCTACAACGACCAGGCCGCCAAGAGCGTCAACATCACCGCCGCCGGCGACTACCTCATCGCCTTCACCCACCTCGAAGGCGGCGGCGGCTCCCGCATGGAGTTCCGCTTCAAGTCCCCCTCGATGGCCAGCGAGACCACAATCAAGCCCTCCGACCCCGCCCAGGCGAGCTTCTGGCTCCCCTACCTCATCCCCTCCGTGAACAACAACGTCATCAAGAGCGGCAGCGGCACGTTGACCCTCGCCGGGAACAACACCTTCGACGGCTCCGTCACCGTCAACGCCGGCATGCTCGTCGCCGGCCACAACAACGCCTTCGGCCTCCCGGGCGGCCACGTAGCGATGGCCTCCGGCGCCTCACTCGGCTTCACCGGCGGCGTGACCATCACGGGCGAGAACATCACCGGCGCCGACGGCAAGGCCGCAGGCCAGCTCGGCACCCTCGTCAACCTCAGCGGTGACAACGCCTTCCTCGGCAACATCACCGCCGCTACCATCCCGAGCGCACAGGAGGTCTCCATTTTCTCCCAGGCCGGCAGCCTCACCATCGGGGCCGCCGGGGGAGGCAACACGATTGACCTCAACTTCAGCCAGCTCGCCCTCGCAGGGCCGGGCGACACCGTCATCAACAGCGCCATCTCCGGCAAGAGCAGCGCCGAGCTCGTCGCTGCCACACGAGGCTACCTGTTCAACGGCAACACCACCCGCCTGCCCGGCGACCCCAACCAACTCGCCACCAAGGTCGCCCCAGGCCAGGTGTGGTTCTCCGATGAGATATACTTCATCAACTACTGGGGCGACCAGATCATCGGCCTGAACAATCCGGGCAACCCCTACGACCCGAACAACTATGGCAACACCTTCATCGGCGAGCTCAACATTGGCGGCACCGGCACCGCTAGCGTGAAGTTCCGCCACACGTCTGCCGACGACGCCAACCGCATCCGCATAGACCTCGACGGCGACGGTGTCTTCGAGAGTGGCAGCGAGGACCCCTACGGCGCCGACCAGGGCGGCAACTACACGACCGGCACGGTCAGCGTGCCCCGCGGCGTGTCCCGCCTGGTTGCCCTCCAGCACCGCGAAGGCGGCGGCGGCTCGCGCCTCCAGCCCGAAATCAGCCTCGACAACGGCACCACCTGGCAGCGCTTCACCCCCGGCGCAATGACCGGCGCCACCTTTGGCATCACCATCACCCCCACGCCCGACGTGGTCAAGACCGGCTCAGGCACCGCCACCCTCGCCGGCAACAACACCTACACGGGCCTCACGCGGGTGCTCGAGGGCACCCTTGTTGCTGCCCACAACAACGCCCTCGGCTCCACCGCGGCGGGCACCACGGTCGCCAGCGGCGCCTTCCTCGCTCTCGCAGGCGGCGTGACCATTGCCGGCGAGCCCCTGACCCTCTCCGCAAGCCCCGGCACGCTGCGGAACCTGTCGGGCAACAACGCCTGGAACGGCCCCATCGCCGCCGCAGCGGGCGTGGCCGGCGAGATACGATTGGACTCCGCTGCCGCGGGCAACACCCTCAGCATCGGCGGCAACATTGACCTCCAGCAGTCGAGCCTCCGAGTCAGTGGCCCGGGCAACACCATCATCCACACCGCCATCCACGGCGGACCGTCCTACTACGACCCGACCTATGTGGACGCTATTCAGGCCGCCAATCCGCTCGCTTGGTGGCGCTTCGAGGAGAGCGGCATCGTGCCCGGCACCACCGTGGCCGCCAACAGCGGCTCCCTCGGCGCACCGGCCAATGGCATCTACTACGGCACAGGTATCACAACCCTCGCCGGCCTTTACGGCAACGCCGTGCGCATCCAGCGCACCGGCACCCAATACGTGGGCGACACCGAGACGGCCACCAACCTGCTGCTCAGGAACCACTCCTTCACCGCCCTCGCCTGGTTCAAGCGCGACGAGACCGGCAGCGGCGACCGCATGATCTTCGGCACCCCGGTCGGCGGCAACAACATCGGCATGCACATGGGCCTGCGCAACAGCGCCCCCTACATGGGCTTCTACGCCAACGACCTCGCCAGCGGCCCAACCGTCAGCGACACCAACTGGCACCTCATCACCTTCCGCTTCGACGACGGCGGCGACCCGAACAACACCGCCACCAACCAGCAGGCCATCTTCTTCGACGGCGTCCTCCAGGCCACCCGAACCGGCGGCGCCGCCTTCCAGGGCACCGACGTCCTACGCCTCGGCCACATGAACAGCGACGCCAACGCCTGGAGCGGCCTCCTCGATGAGATCGTCATCTTCAGCCGCGCCCTCACGGCCCAGGAGATCGCAGCCCTCTACGAGCGCCGCAACGGCGTCGGCCTCGTCAATCCGGTCAACAACCTCATCAAGGCCGGCACAGGCGTCCTTACCCTCAATGGCAACAACACCTACCCCGGCACCACGACCATCGAGGCCGGCACCCTCCTCGTCAACGGCAACACCAGCGGCCAGGGCAACTACTTTGTCAAGGCCACCGGCACCCTCGGCGGCACCGGCTCCATCGGCCTCGCCCCAGGCGCCTCCGTGACCGTCGAGCCTGGCGGCTTCATCTCCCCGGGCCTCAGCCCGGGCGTCATCACCATCAACGGCGACCTGCTGATGGACAACGGCAGCGGCTACGTCTGGGAGCTCGGCGCCACAGCCTACGACCAGATAGCCATCACGGGCAGCCTGACGCTGGGCAACTGGACGCTTCACGTGGTGGACGCCGGCGGCGTGGCTCACTTGCCAGAGCGCTTCTACCTCTTCCTCGGCAGCTTCACCGACTTCGGGACACCCGACGTTGACTTCAGCCAGGCGCCGCTCTGGGGCCAGAACAGCACCGGCCTGACCTTTGGGTTCGACGCGACCGGCATCTACATCACCGGCCTGGCCAGCCTGCCCGAGCCGGGCACACTCACGCTCCTGGCCCTCGGCGGCCTCGGCCTCCTCGCCCGCCGCCGAAGCCGACGAAACGTCCAACGCTGAACGCTGGACGCGTAACGCTGAACGCCGAATGCCGAACGTTGAGCGTTGAACAGAGGCTGCCCTTGTGTCCGACGTTCGGCGTTGGACATTTGACGTTAGGTCTCCCGCCAGCCTGAGCGAGCGCCTCAAGCGATCGGTGTCACGGGGATGCCCGCGAGCTGCCCGAACGCCTTGATAGTGCGCTCGTGGTTCCCCAGGATGAATAGCTGGTGGAAGCCCTTCACGTCCCGCGTGTCCCCCACGCGGTCCAGCTCCAGCTCCACGGCGGTGCGGCAGCAGCCCGTGGGCGGCTGCATGATGTTGGAGCGGACGCGCCCCGTGCCTACCCAGATGCCGCCGCCGGCGTTGGCCTGGAGCACGGTGGCCTCCTTGCCCACTGGCCACATGACCTCCATGGAGCATCCTGTGCGGGTGTGGTAGCTGCGGAGCCAGTAGGGCGCTCGGTAGGGGGCATCAATGCCCTCGAGCCGAATCGGTGAGGTGCAGTGCGCGCCGATGAGCGTGTTGTTCACGGTGTTCGGCGATGGGTCCTGGATGAACCCCGCGCGGTTGAGGAGGCTGATGCACAGGAGCTCGCCGACGACGGCGTTGAGGTCACACTCGCAGGCGGCGACCACGCCCTCGTCGAGGAGGCGCGAGAAAGCCATGCACACGGGGTCCTTCCAGCCCAGGCAGTCAATGGTGATGCCCTGGCAGCCCTCGGCGGCCATGAGGCGGCGGCAGACGATGTAGTTCTTCGCCGCCGTGAGGATTTCCTCCTTCGTCGGCTCGACGATCTTCTCGGCGTTCTTGGCGTAGAGGTCAGCCATCGCGCGGACCTCGTCGGACTCCTCGACCTTCTTGAGCTCCTGGGCGAAGCGCGGCTGGTCAATGGGGTGGATGACGGTGCCCCAGGGGGCCAGCGTAGTGTCGGCCCCTGCCTTCCGCAGCATCAGAATGCGGGTGTTCTTCAGCCGCCAGAGGGTGTGGAACATGCGGACGGCTGTGGCGAGCCACTCGGTCTGGTGGGTGGCGGCGACGCAGGTCTTGGGCGTCTTGCGACCGACCTGGAGGTGGCTGGTGAAGCCGCTGACGTGGCTGTAGACGATTGTCGGGATGTCGCCCCGCCCGGCCACGATCTGGTTCACCGGCTCCCATAGGAAGAGGCTTTGGGCCGTCACTATGAGGCCGTCGGGCGGCGACTTCTTGAGCTGCTCGAGGAGCGCCGCAACGTCCTCCTTCTTGTAGAGCGGCTCGTGGCGGACGTCGAGCGCCACGTCGAGCTTCTTGGCCGCCTCCTCGATGGTTTTGGTGAAGAGGGCCTGCTGGGCCGGCACATCGCAGTTGCCTCCCGGCCAGCTGACGATTGGCTCCTTTTCGGGGCGCACGAAGACAACCTTGACCAGCGGCTTGCCCGCCGGCTTGGCCTCCTCGGCAAAGAGCGATGCGGCGAAGTCCAGCAGGCCGAGCTTCGCCGCGGCCGCACTCACCCCTGCCGCGGCCAGAAAACTCCGCCGGCTCCATCTCGCTCCACACGACGAATGCTCGCACGCTCGACACGTGGCCATTGCGCACACTCCCTTCCGCTCAGAAAGTCGCGGGCTTGTAGGACTCGATGACCTTGTGGCGGACGGGCCAGGTGGCCCGGAACTCGTCGGGGTAGAGGCCAATCTCCTCAAAGGGGATGCCGACGGGCAGCGGTCCGAGGCCCTCGGCGGCACGCCTGAGCGCCTTTGGCCGCAGGCGGCCCGTCTCGGGGTCCACCAGGCCGGGGTCGTGCCCGGTCACGTAGTTGTCCACGAAGTCGTTCACGCCGGGGTCGCGTGCCGTGAAGGCGCCGCAAGCGGCCACGAGGTTGCGCCAGATGAAGTTCGCGTCGTGGTTCTCCGCCAGCCGCGCCAGCTCCGGGTATCGGGTGCTGTAGGGTGGCTGGGCGATGACGACCTCTTGGGTGGTCTTCTTGACGACGGCCTCGCCCGCGATGATCTCGCGCCAGCGCTTCTCGCCCCAGGGCGAGAAGCTGACGGCGTACTTGCAGTCGAGAAAGACGTTGCCGTCAACGACGTTCTCCTTGCCGCCATGAATCTGGACTCCGCCGAAAGCGGCGTCGGAAGCGCGGTAGAAGATGTTGCCGTAAATGAGCGTGCCGCAGATGGCGTCGTCGAGGCGGATGGCGGCGTTGCCGTGCCCCAGGCCGCTCCCGATGTGGTGCCAGTAGTTGAACCGGAAGACGTTCCCGCGATAGGCGGGGTTGAACCACATGTCCACGGCTCCCTGGTCGTCGGAGTCGTGGACGACGCTGTGGACCTCGTTGAACTCGACGATGTGGTCGTTGCCTTCGACGCGCATCGCCGAGTGTGGGGCGTGGTGGAAAAGGTTGTGGGCGACGCGGCCGCCGACGCCCTCGAGGAGGACGGCGGGGGTGTAGGTGCGGTAGACCCGCGAGAAGTCGTAGATGTGGCAGTTCTCGACGAAGTGGCCGGACGGCGTGAGGGTCTTGCGGTCGCCGCCCTTGAGCCAGGTGCCGTTGCGGCCGACGGTGTGGATGTCGCAGCCGAGGATGCCGTGATTGCTGCCGCCCTCGATGATGACGCCGCTCTCGCCGAGGCACCGCAGGACGCAGCCGGCCAGCAGGCACCGCTCGCCGCCGCGGATGACCACGCCGCTGTCACGGCTCGTCTCGAAGACCAGGCCCTGAAGCGTCACGTGCGACACGCCCTCCATGGTCACCATCGGCTCGCCGAGCACCGAGACCTCTACCGTCGCCCGCGAGAGGCGGGCCGGCGGGTAGAAGTAGAGGACGCCCGTGGATCGGTCAAGATACCACTCGCCGGGCCTGTCCAGCTCGCAAAGGAGGTTGAGGGCGAAGTAGCGCTGGCCCTTGCGGAAGCCATATCCGTGGTAGGGCGAGGCAGTGGTGATGACCCGCTGCTCGGGGTCTATCGCAGCGACTTTCTGGTAGCCGTCCGCCCAGTCCCAGAACCAGAAGCCGTACAGCCAGGGGTCGCGCTCGCTCTTCCAGCGGCTCGGTCGGTCGCCGTCGTAGGTGAACTTCCCATCGCGGCTGCCCTGAATGCCGTGGGGCCTGATGGGCTGCTCGCCGCGGATGTCGCCCGTGCGCACGTAGCCCTCGTTTGGCCAACGGGCCAGCGGCATGGGCGCGCCATTGAAGAAGAGCTCCAGCCGCTTGCCCGGTGTGAATGCCTCGCCGAGGTCCGTGATGCCGAGCGAGCGGAGGTCGGCCTGCACGACTTTGCCTCGGACCGCTTCGTCGAGCCGAGCCAGGACGGCGGGATCTTTCACCGGCTCGAAGCGCGGGATGCGGACGCCGCCCGTGAATCGCGGCTTCTCCTTGCCTGCGGCCCTGTAGACGATGGGCGCGGCCTCCGTGCCGGAGTCCTCCGAGCTGAGCTTGATGCCTTCGGCGAGTCGGTACTCCGCGCCTTCGATGAGCACCGCGACGCCGCCCTTGGGCAGCTCGCCTTTCTTCTTGATGGCCCGAATCGCGTCGCGTGCGCGCCGAATTGTGGCGAACGGCCTTCGCGGCGTGCCATCATTTGTGTCGGAGCCGTCGGGCGCGACGTGCAGTGTGACCGCCGGCTCGGGCCTCTTGGGGAGCTGGACGCGGCTCGACGCCGGGTCGCGCGGCGGCATGCCGGCCTCGATGCGGTCCAGCTCGCGGAGACGTTCGCGGGCCTCCCCTTGGTGATGGGCGGGGGCGCCGACCAGCGTGGCCAGCTTAGCGTACTCCGCTCGCGCCACCTTGTAGTTGCCCGCCCTGGCGAAGGTTGCCGCCACGCGCAAGATGGCCGCGCTCTGGTAGGGCGGGGTCGCGTCCTCGGACGTCACGACCGCCAGGTACGCGCGGCGGGCACTCGCCAGGTCGCCTGCCTCCCAGAGGGTGTGGCCGAGCTCGAGCTGAAGGTCGAGCCGTTCGCGGGGGGTCAGGTCGGCCGTCTTGAGCAACTCGCGGTAATGCTCGCACGCAGCCGCGTGGTCGCCCTTGTTGCGGAGTTCGCGGGCGACCAGGAGGCGGGTCCGCAGCTTGTCCTTTGCAGGCACGTCATCCATCAGGAGCATCCTCTCATACACGCTGTTCGGCAGTCCCGCCAGGGCGCCCTGGCGGAGAAGGTCGAGCAATGCGCCGAGGGCGGCCCTGGCGTGGCGGGCCGAGGCGCCGGGGTTCTGGAGCACGGCGGCGAACTCCTCAGCGGCGCCACGCAGGTCGCGTCCCGCCCGCAGCGCCTGGGCCCGTCGCAGCCCCGCCGCCGCGCGGTAGTCGGGGTGAAGGCTGCGCGTCCTGATGAGCGCCCCGAACTCGTCTGCCGCGGCCGCATAGTTTCCGGTTGCGAAGAGGCGTTCGGCGGTTTGGAACTGCGCGGCGTACGCCTGGGAGAGCGGAGCATAGGAATGCGCGTCGCGGAGAATCTCCTCGGCGGTCCGCGCCCGCCCGAAGGCCGCTACTTCAGCTACGTCCATCACCACGGAGCCGACGCCTGAGCCGGCGAAGCCGACGCGGAGCTGTTTGTCCTGCGGCGGATGCGTGTAGGCGCCCGCGTACTTGCCGCTAGCGGCCAGCAAGCCGTCTACGTAGGCCCGCATCTCCTGCCCGTCCCACGTCGCCGCGAGGTGGTGCCAGACGCCGTCGGCAAGTGGCCCGGTGTGGATTGCGACTGAGTGCGATGGCTTTGGACGGCCTATCTCGAAGCCGAGCCTGCCCGAGGGGTAGCTGAGCGTCAGCCGCCAGCCGTCCCAATAGCCACAGCCTACGGCGAAGATGGTGCCATTGGTCGCCCCGCTGTTGCCGCAATGGGTGCCAGGCCCGTGCGTGCGGACCCAGGCCGCGACGGTGAATGCCCTGCCCGTGACCTCGAACGCCTCGGTCGCGAGCGGCAGGGCATCGAGCCGCAGCGCCGTCTTGCCCGGCCAACGCCCCTCGGCCAGGCGGACCGCTTCAGCAGCGGCCTCCTTGCCCGGCGGGGCAGCCGCGAGCGGCTTGCCCTTCCCCGCGAGGTCGGGAATGGGCGAGGCGGGGTCGCGGGCCTCCTCGAGGCTATAGAGCCGCAGCAGCGACGGGTCCTTCAGCATCGCGTCGCGGTGCGACCGCCACGCGCTCTCGGAACCAACCTCATCCCGCGTCGCTGCCCCCAGCGACGCGACGCAAGCGATCAGCAGGACGCATCTGGCCATCGAACGGCTCCCTTCCTTGCTCGGCCTGTCAGTATAGCGCGGAACCCCGCCCGTGCAAGCAGGCGTCAACCGAACCAGCGGGAGCGCGAGTTCAAAACCGGCAACTGGGTGACGGTGGATGGTAAGGCGCGCAGACTGGCACGGGGAGCAGGCCGGGGGGGACGCAGGCAGGAGGATTCCGCGTGCGGGTATGCACGCCCCATCCCGGCATTCGTCGGTCACTCGCGCTTTGGTAGACACAACCTGCACTTGACGAATGGCGGCGAATCCGGGATAACAGGGGCCGCCTGAAGCCGGAACTAGGAACCAAGCAGGAGGCCAATCGGCATGGCATTGACGACTGAATGGCGGAGCCGCGTGGAGCAATGGCGGAACACGTTGGAGAAGCTGTGCTATCGCAAGCTGGCGGACGTGTCGCTGAGCGGGTTCGTGACACGCGAACAGCTCCGGCCTCGTGAGGCACTAAAAGGCCCGTTCAAGCCGATGCCGCCTGGCACGCGCTGGGGGGCGAAGTGGGAGTATGCCTGGTTCCGCGCAACGATCGAGCTGCCCCCCGAGGCCAGGGGCGAATGGGTGGTCTTTCGCGTGGGGCCGGGGACGGGTTTCCGCGGCGACGTGGGCGGCGAGGGACGCTTCATCGTCAACGGCCGCGAAATGGGCGGCTGCGACCCCCATCACCCTCAAGTGATCCTAACCACCAAGGGCCGCGTTGGCGCGAGATTCGACATCCTCATGGAGACCTATGCCGGCCACGGGCCGATGAACTGCGGCGGCGGCCCCGTGCCTCACGGCGAGCTGACCGTCCCCGAGCCGCCCGCCACCCAGCAGACCGTTCGCCCCTGCTCCTTCGGCATCTGGGACGAGGAGGTCTTCCAGGCCTGGGTGGACCTCCAGACGCTTCTGGAGGTCCGCGACAAGCTGGACCCCGACAGCCTGCGGGTGGCGGAGATCGACGAGGGGCTGAGGCAGTTCACCCTCATCGCCGATCTGGAGCTCCCCAGGGCAGAGATGCTTGCTACGATTCGCGCGGCGAGAAAGCGCCTCAAGCCGCTGCTCGAGTGCACCAACGGCTCGACTGCTCCGCTCCTTTACTGCTACGGCCACTCGCACATTGACGTGGCCTGGCTGTGGCCCCTCGCGGAGACCGAGCGCAAGTGCGCCCGCACGTTTGCCACCCAGCTCACCCTGATGGAGATGTATCCCGAATACAAGTTTCTCCAGAGCCAGCCACACCTTTTCCGGATGACCCAGCGGCTCTACCCCGACGTCTACGCCCGCATCAAGCGGGCGGCCAAGAAGGGGCAATGGCTCGCCGAGGGCGGCATGTGGGTGGAGGCCGACACCAACATTTCCGGCGGCGAGAGCCTCATCCGCCAATTCCTCCACGGCAAGCGCTTCTACCGCGAGGAGTTTGGCGTGGACTGCGAGCTGATGTGGCTGCCCGACGTCTTCGGCTACTCGGGCGCGATGCCGCAGATCATGGCCGGCTGCGGCATCAAGTACTTTTCGACCCAGAAGATCTTCTGGAACTACAACGGCGGGGACCCCTTCCCCTACAACACCTTCTGGTGGGAGGGGATTGACGGCACGCGAGTGCTGAGCCACTTTCACAACGACTACAACTCGCAGACCAGTCCCGCCACGCTGATCCAGCGCTGGCGCGAGCGGGTGCAGAAGGACGGGTTGACCGCACGCATCGTGCCGTTCGGCTGGGGCGATGGCGGCGGCGGCCCGACACGGCTCCACCTGGAGTTCCTGCGCCGCCAGCGCGACCTCGAGGGCTGCCCCAGGACCGTCATCGCTTCGCCGCTGGACTTCTTCCATGCCGAGGAGGCCCGGCGCGCCAGGCTGCCCGTCTACGTCGGCGAGCTCTACTACCAGTGCCACCGCGGCACCTACACCACCCAGGCCCGCACCAAGCGCGGCAACCGCAAGTGCGAGTTCGCCCTCCGCGAAGCCGAGCTTTGGGGCGCCGCTGCCGCCGCCCTGCGACCCTCGAAGGGCGGCTACCGCTACCCAGCCAAGGCGATGGACGAGGCTTGGAAGGGCGTCCTCCTCAACCAGTTCCACGACATCATCCCCGGCTCCTCCATCCACCGCGTCTACGAAGAGGCCGAGGCCCTCCACGCCCAAGTGCTCGCGACAGCCAACAGCACAGCCCTCGCCGCGGCAAGGACTCTTCTCCGAGTGCCCAATCGACAGTCGGAGATCGGAAATCGGAAATCTCTCTCCGTCCTCAACTCCCTCTCCTGGCCCCGCTCGGTCATCGTCCCCCTCCCCAAGGGCTTCCGCGGCGCCGCGTGCAACGGCAAACCACTGCCCACCCAACGCATCGGCGGCACCCTCTACGCCGAGGCCACCGTGCCCTCGTGCGGCTGGACCACCCTGACACCTGCTCCGCCGAGTCGCGGCATGGAGGTGGTCACGGCGACGCCCCGGGGGATGGAAAACGACCACATCCGCCTGCGGTTCAACGCTCGCGGGGAGATCACCAGTCTTGTGGACAAGGCGACCGGCCGCGAGCTGGCCGCCGCCCCGATGAACGCCTTCCGCCTCTACAAGGACGTGCCTCGCTGGTTCGACGCCTGGGACATTGACTCGACCTACGAGCTGTGCCCCGTCGAGGTGCCTGGGGCGGCGGCCATCGAGGTCGTCGCCACGGGGCCGCTGGCGGCAGTCGTCCGCATCACCCGCAAGCTCAGCGCCTCCGCAGTCACCCAGGAGGTCTGGCTCCGCCGCGGCAGCCGCACGGTGGAGTTCCGAACGGCGATTGACTGGCGCGAGCGGCACAAGCTCCTCAAGGTCGCCTTCCCCACCACCCTCCACTCCACCGAGGCCATCCACGAGATTCAGTTCGGCCACCTTCGCCGCCCGACTCATCGCTCGCGCCCGTTCGATGCCGACCGCTTCGAGGTCGCCCAGCAGAAGTGGACAGCTCTCGCCGAGGAGGCCTGCGGCGCCGCAGTGCTCAACGACTGCAAGTACGGGGTGAACGTGCTCGGCGGCACCATTGCCCTCACGCTGCTGCGCTCGCCGCTGGCGCCCGACATGACCGCCGACCTGGGCCGCCAGGAGGTCACATACGCCTTCTGTGCCTGGAGCGGCTCGTTCTTCGACAGCGGCCTCGTGCGCGAGGGATACGAGCTCAACGTCGCCCCCCTCATGGTGCCCGGCGGGGCCGGCGAAGGCTCGCTCTTCACGGTGGACGCCCCGAACGTCGTCCTCGAGACCGTCAAGTTGGCCGAGGACGGCTCCCGCGACATCGTCGTCCGCCTCTACGAGAGCAAGCGGGCCGCGACCCGCTGCACGCTGCGGACCGCTCTGCCCGTGGCCGAGGCCCTGGCGACGAACATGCTCGAAGAGTGCGGCCAGCCGCTGAGGGCGGAGGGCGGCGCCATCCAGCTCGATTTCCGCCCCTTCGAGATCAAGACCCTTCGGCTGCGCTTGGCGGGCGGCCAGCGCCGCGAGCGGCCCCGAGCATGACGGTTGTCCCCCTGGTCTCTCAGTTGTGAGCGTGCGCCGGGACGTGGCGGCCAGCGACTCCGCTTTGGGGGAGAAGGGCGAGCGGTTGGTGCCTGGCGGCGGCGGGAATTGACTCGGCGCTGGGGATGTGCTAGGGTGTGGGCCATAAGTTCAGCGGAGGCGGATCGCTCCCCATAAGGTGTTCATTGGTAATTACGGAGTGGGTGCGGTGCGTGCGATCGCGGTCCTGATGGCGGCGTCGGGCCTGGTTTCCGGGGCGGCGATTGCCGGGGAGGGCTGGGGGCAATTCGCCGCCTGGACGGTGAGGCGGACAGTGAGCATCCCGCCTGCCGATGCGAAGCAGAAGCTTCCGGACGATGACTGCGTGTTTGTGGGCTTTCCTACTGCGGAGTTCCTCCGGCCCGACGGGGCGGACCTCCGCGTGGAGATCGGCGGGAAGCCGGCGCCCTTCAAGGTCGTGGATATTGACTCGTGTGGGTATGTGAAGCTGGTGGCCGGCATTTCGGCAGCTTCGGACACGATGCGCATCTACTACGGGAATCCCGCGGCGAAGGCGCCAGTGGACGGCCCCGCGGCTCCTTCAGGGGCGGGTTGGGAGCCGCGGCGCGGCATGTGGCTGGAGACCCGCCACTACAAGGGCGCGGAGTTCAAGAGCCTGGCCGAGGCACGCGCGGCGTGGGCCAAGAGCGGCCCGCGCTTCGGCGCCGGACCCGTCGCCCACATCTTCCACGGCTACAACCTCTTCGGCCCGTCCGACAACTACATGAGCCTCTACAAGGGCTGGCTGCATCTGGAGAAGGACACGCAGGTGACGTTCGCCATCATCGCCGACGACGCCGGGTGGGTGCTGGTGGACGGCAACCTCGCGGTCTCGAAGGCCCAGTGGGGCCCGATGCCCCACGGGCAGCACATCGCCAGCGAGCCGCTCACCCTGGCCAAGGGTCTTCACGCCATCACGATGGTGCACGTCGAAGGCACCGGCCCCCAGGCGGCGGGGCTGGCCTGGTGGATGCCGGGAATGCCGCGCGGGCAGAAGTACCTCCACTTCCAGGTCATCCCCCCGCAGGCATTCGCGCCCATCCGCTATGGCAAGCTGGTGGACTACGAGGTTCGCGGGCAGCCGTTGGGCGTGGACTTCTCCTACGTCAATGCGGGCGACGTTGTGCTCGAGAGCGGCAAGGTCATCTACCGCTTCGCCTTCCGCGACATGAGCCGCCCAGCCAAGAACGCCTTGATGTGCCAGCCGCAGTGGGACTTTGGGGACGGGACGACCTCCACCGCACGCGACCCGAGCCACGTCTACCTGCGGGACGGCGACTACACGGTCGCCCTGACCCTCAAGAGCCAGACCGCGAGCTACACCGTGCGGCAGAAGGTTCACGTGGGGCCTGGCTACGCAAGGGCAGAGGCCCACGAGGCCGATCGCTTGGCCGACTATCTGCCGCTGCTGGAGGAATACCAGTTCGAGAAGATGAGCACGGTGGACCTCTTGACCGCCTCGGAGGCCGCGGCGGAGCTTGAGAACCCTGCCCTCATCGTGGCCGTCTCCTCGGTGCTCTACCAGCGCGGCGAGCAGCTCGACGATGAGGGCTTCGTCCGCCAATGCCTCCTGCTCGGCCGCAATCTCCGCGACCTGAAGCCCAAGGACGAGGAAAAGGCCGACCCGAAAACCGTTGAGCGCAAGGCGCGGGAGCGTGCCGAGGAGGCAGTCCGCATCTTCGCACGTGCCGAGGAGCGCACCAAAGACCTCGCATCCAAGGCCCGCCTGGCCAACGAGCGCGGGGACGTCTACTACTACTTCCTCGGCGACCTGGAGCGGGCCGAGAAGGAGTACACCAAGACCCTCACGGCCTACGCCAAGGCCGCCAACGCCCAGGTAAGACTGGCCCAGATACGGCTCGGCGACCTCTACCGCACAAAGGGCGACCCCACGGCGGCGCTCAAAGCCTACCAGCGCGCCGCCGACATGCCCATCCACAACCGCCCCGAGGGCGTCGAGGCCGCCCGACGCGGCTCCTTCCCACGCACAGTCGAGGACTACCTCCTGCGCAAGCTCTACAAGGAGGCCCACGAGACGCTCGACGAATGGGACTGGGAGTTTCCCACCGACAAGCTGGTCGGCTACTCCTCGCTGCTCCGCGCCCGCCTCGCGCTCGCTGAGGGAAACAAGAAGGAGGCCGTCAAGCAGGCCGAGGAACTCCTCCGCGGCAACAAGGAGAGCGAGTACGCCGACGACCTGCTCCTCTTCCTGGCCGACCTCCATGCGGGAGAGAACGACCTCGACAAGGCCCTCGACGCCGCCTCGCGGCTGCTGAAGGACTATCCCGGCTCCGAGCTACAGAGCGAGGCCCGACTCCGCCGGGCGCGCATCTGGTTTCAGCAGGGCAAGCACACCGACGCTGCCAAGGAGGCCATCGCACTGGCCGACGCCGACCCCGACGGCCCGACCGCCCCCAAGGCCCTCCTGCTCGCCGCGACCGCTCAGGCGCGGGCCAACCAGCGCGACGACGCCATCAAGACGCTCGAACGTCTTGGCCTCAAATACCCCAAGGCCACAGAGGCCGCCGAAGGCCTCAAGATGCTCAAGGAGCTGCGACCCAGGTGAGCCACACCGATGCCTTTCCCCAGGCCAGACATCAGGAACGCCTCGAAAAGCTCCGCCACGCCCTCCGCCAGGAGGGCCTCGACGCCTTTCTGGCGGCCGACACCGCAAACGTGACCTACCTCAGCGGTTTCACGGGCGACAGCGCCCACCTGCTGGTTACGCGCGACCACGCCTGGCTGATCACCGACGGCCGCTACACCGAGCAGGCGGCGGCCGAGGCGCCCCACTGCGAGGTCGTCCAGCACAAGGTCTCGCTCATCACGAGCGACGCCGAGCTGGCCAACGGAGCGGGCGTGAAGGCCCTCGGCTTCGAGTCAAACGTGCTGACAGTAGCAGCCCACGCCGGCCTCATGAAAGAGCTCAAGGGCGTCGAGGCCGTGGCCAAGAAGGGCCTCGTGGAGAAACTGCGCCAGGTGAAGGACGCGGAGGAACTCCAGCGGATTCGCCATGCAGCCGAGGCCGCCGACGGCGCGTTTCGGCTCGTGCGGCAGCGGCTGACGCCTGGCCTCACCGAGGCCGAGGTCGCCAACGAGCTCGAGTACGCCATGCGGCGCCTGGGAGCGCGAAGGGCCGCCTTCGACGCCATCATCGCTGCCGGGCCGCGCAGCTCGCTGCCCCACGCCCGCGCGACCGATACGCCCATCGAGCCGGGCAGCCCGGTGCTCGTGGATTGGGGCGCCGAGCGCGGCCTCTATTGCTCCGACTGCACCCGAATGCTCTTCCTCGCCCCGCCCGATGCGCGCTGGCGGGAGGTCTATGAGATAGTGCGGCAGGCGCAGGCGCTTGCTCTGGCCGCCATCCGCCCCGGCGTGAGCTGCCGCGAGGTAGACGCCGCGGCCCGCAGGCACATCGAGGATGCCGGACACAAGGACGACTTCAAGCACGGCCTCGGCCACGGCGTGGGCCTGCGCGTCCACGAAGGCCCAGCCCTCAGCACCAAGTCCGAGGACACCCTGGCCGAGGGCATGGTCGTCACCGTCGAGCCGGCCATCTACCTGGCCGGCTGGGGCGGCGTGCGCATCGAAGACCTGGCCATCGTGCGCACGGACGGCCCCGAGGTGCTTACGACGTTGCCTAAAGAGCTTGAAGCTGCTATCCTATAGGACACGTGGGGCGGGACGGCGCTGTCCCGCTCGCTATGGCGTTGGCTAGGAGTTGACCGCAGTGCCGATTATCACGACGAACGACCTGAAGAACGGGATGACGATCATCTACAATGGCAGGCTCTACCAGGTGGTGTACTTCCAGCACATCAAGCCGGGTAAGGGCCACGCCTTCGTGCGCACGCGGCTGAAAGACGTTCAGTCCGGCCAGGTGATCGAGCCGAACTTCCGCTCTAAGGAGGCCATCGAGCAGGCCTACATCGAGAAGCGAGAGATGGAGTACCTCTATCGCGAGGGCGACCACTACGTCCTCATGGACCCCAAGAGCTTCGAGCAGATCTCCGTGCCTGCCGAAGCATTCAAGGGCAAAGAGGTCTTTCTCAAGGAGAACATGGAGGTGCTCGTCTCGTTCCACGAGAGCACAGTCATCGAAGTACAGGTTCCCGACAGCGTGGTGCTGAAGGTGGTGGACACGCCGCCCGGGGTGCGTGGCGATACGGTGAGCGGGGCGACCAAGCCCGCCAAGCTCGAGACCGGAGTCACCATCCAGGTGCCGCTGTTCGTCAACCAGGGCGAGAGCGTGCGGGTGGACACCCGCACGGGCCTCTACCTCGAGCGCGCCTAGGGCCGCCCCAGCGGAGACCCGGCTGCGCGCGGCGGGAGCACGCAAATGGACTTCGAGCATATCCGCGACCTGGTGGAGAAGCTCAGCGGGCTGATGGACGCCCGCGGGCTCGACGAGTTGGAGATCGAGACCGAGGGCCTCAAGGTGGCGCTGCGGCGCGGCCGCGGTGGAGAGGCGGCCCACGTCGTCGTCTCCGCCCCGGCGCATGCGCCGGCCGCTGCTCCCACCCCCGCGCCGGCCCCCGCCGCCCCAGCCGCGCCCCCCGAGGACGTCCACATCGTCCGCTCCCCCATGGTCGGCATCCTCTACCGGTCACCCTCGCCCGAGGCCGACCCGTTCGTCGAGGTCGGCGACGAGGTCAAACCCGACTCCGTCCTGTGCATCATCGAGGCCATGAAGGTGATGAACGAGTTGAAGGCCGAGGTGGAGGGGGTGGTGCAGGCCATCGAGGTGGAGAACGGGCAGACCGTGGAGTATGGCCAGCCGCTGTTCGTGATCGCCCGCGCGAAGGGCTAGCGCGCATCGTCGAGGAGGCGTAGGCCGTGTTCTCGCGTATCCTCATCGCCTCTCGCGGGGAGATCGCCCTGCGCATCATCCGGGCCTGCAAAGAGCTCGGCATCCAGACCGTGTGCGTCTACTCAGAGGCCGATGCGCACAGCCAGTATCTGAGCTTTGCCGACGCGCGAATCTGCATCGGCCCGGCCGAAGGCGCGCAGAGCTACCTGAATATCCCTCACATCATCGCTGCGGCCGAGGTGGCCGATGCCGACGCCATCCATCCCGGCTACGGCTTCCTCGCCGAGGTCGCCCACTTCGCCGAGGTGTGCCGCGACTGCCACATCGCCTTCATCGGCCCCTCCGTCGAAACCCTGACCCAGATGGGTAACAAGACGGCGGCCCGCGCGCTGGCCAAGAAGGCCGGCGTGCCCATCGTGCCCGGGAGCGACGGCCCCGTGGAGCGCGACGAGGAGGCCCGCGAGATCGCCCGCGCCATCGGCTTCCCCGTGATGATCAAGGCCGCGCGCGGCGGCGGCGGGCGCGGCATGCGGCGCGCCAACAACGAGATCGCCCTCCTCAACCACCTCAACGTCGCCCGCTCCGAGGCCGAGGCCGCCTTCGGCAACCCAGCCGTCTACATCGAGAAGGTCATCGAGCGCGCACGCCACGTCGAGGTCCAGATCCTCGCCGACCAGAGCGGGCGAGTCGTCCACCTCGGCGAGCGCGACTGTAGCCTCCAGCGGCGCCACCAGAAGCTCATCGAGGAGGCCCCCTGCCCGATCATCACGCCCAAGCTGCGCCGCCGCCTCGGCGACGACGCCATCCGCATCGCCACCGCCGCCAAGTACTGCTGCGCCGGCACCGTGGAGTTCCTCGTGGACCCCGACGGCCGTCACTACTTCATCGAGCTCAACAGCCGCATCCAGGTCGAGCACCCAGTCACGGAGATGGTGACGGGGATTGACATCGTCAAGGAGCAGATCCGCCTCGCCGCAGGCGAGCGCCTGAGCTTTCGCCAGGAGGACGTCAAGCTCCAGGGCGCCGCCATCGAGTGCCGCATCAACGCCGAAGACCCCGCCGACAACTTCAAGCCCAACCCCGGCCTCATCACCCGCCTCTACTGGCCCGGCGGGCCGGGCGTGAGGGTAGACAGCCACGTCTACGCCGGCTACCGCATCCCGCCGAACTACGACTCGCTGATCGGCAAGCTCATCGTCCACCGCCCCACGCGCGAGGAGGCGCGCCTGTGCATGCGCCGCGCACTCGAAGAGGTCGTCATCGAGGGCGTCAAAACCACCGTCCCCCTCTACCTTGAGGTCTTCGGCCACAGCGCCTTCGTCTCCGGGCGCGTGGACACCTCTTTCATCGAAAGCCTTGGCCACGAACACTGACGCGAAGGGAGCAGGTCATGACCATCAGGCTGATGCGACGAATCGCCAACTGGATTGACCTCGGCGCCAGCATCCTCTCCGCCGCCTTCATCGCCACCGTCATCATCCTCCTGTGCCAGCTCAAGCTCGACCCCCAAGGGCCGCGCTACGAGACCCTGCGAAAGCACAGGATCACTGTCATCGCCACCGGAGTCACCCTCTCCGCGCTCCTCATCCTCGGAGCAGCCATCCGCGCCGTCCAGATCGTCACCAGCACCACCGAGCGCCGCTACCTCGTCTTCGACACCCCCAACGGCCCCGTCTTCTTCCGCGCCGCCAGCGTCGAGGAAGCCATCAACCGCACCGTCGCCGCGATGGAGGAGGTGGCCGGCGCCTCGCTCGACCTCGTCATGCCCAAGGGTGCCAAGGTCCCCAGCGAGGCCCGCGTCCGCTGCCGCCTCTACGACCGCCCCAACCTCCTCGCCATCCAGGACCAGGTGCGCGCCACCGTCAGCGACCGCTACCTCGAGATGTTCCCAGGCCAGGAGCCCCTCGCCGTCCGCATCAGCGTCGAGCGCATAGTCTTCGAAACCCCAGGTCCCAAGCCCGTCTCCCCCGCCGAAGGCCAGCCCGCAGGTGAGGCCAGCACCGAGCCGCTCCCCTTCCGACCCCAATACCCCGTGGGCGACTGAGCCAGCATAGGACCTACGGGACGAGCAGGACGCCTGGGACGGCGCCACGGGCCGTCGCGCTCATCACGTAGGTCATGTGAGTCCTACCTCTCTCCCGGCATGCGCGCCATCGCAGCCCCTGCCAGGGCATAGAGAGCGAGGGCCACCAGCAGCACCACGCGAAAACCCCACGACACCGCCAGCACCATCGCCAGCACCGCGCCGACCACCGAGGCCGAGCCGTTGACCCCCCATGCCCACGGCACCAGCTTCGGCGCGCCCTCCGCCACCCGCCGCAGGCCAGAGGGGAACGGCATGCCCATGAAGCACGCCAGCGCCCCCACGCACAGCACCGCCGCCGCCACACGCACCCCGAACGCACAGCCCCACAGCCGGCCCAGCAGCCCTTCCATGCCGAACCACAAGGCGAGGCCGACCATGAGGATGCCCGCGACGCCCGCCGACGCGGCGCGTCGCGCGTCCCTGAAGACGCGGCCCGCCGCAAGGCTCCCAAGCCCTGAGAAGACCATGAACGAGGCGAGGACAATCGCTGCCGCATAGATGGGGCTCGCCAGGAAAAGCGAGAGCTTCTGCATCAGGACGATCTCGATGAACATGTAGGCGAGCCCGAGGCAGGCGAAGTAGATGAAGACCGCCAGGGCGGCGTGCCATGTCCCACGTCTCGCGCGCGAGGGCTCAGGAGAATCCCTGGTTCTGCCGCGGAAGACGAGTGGGAGGAGGATGAGCAGGACGCTGAGGGCGACGGCTTGGGCGAGCGTGGCCCAGAGCACGATGTAGCCCCAGTCGGCATAGCGCACCCACTGGTCGCCGAGCTTCTCGCGCAGGTGGCGAATGCCACGCCAGCGCTCCGTGAGCGAATGATACGGGCGGTCGTCGGTTGTCGGGCTGATGTCGAATGGGTGGCGGCGGATGAAGCCCTCGCGGTCGCCCGCCACGATGTGCAGCGCGGCCTCGTGGTGGTATGGCTGTGGAAGGCGGTTGAACTCGTTTGCGGCCGGGTCGTTCGGGCAGCAGGCCGGGCAGTAGACACAGTCGAAGGAGCGCCTGCGGCGGAACTCCTCCGCTGCGGCCAACTGCGCGGGGCTGAGCGCCCTCGCCCCCGCGATGACAGTGGCCGTGAACATCCCTCGGATCGCCATCATGTTCCCAGAGACGTTGCCCTCACCATAGCGCTTCAGCGCCTCGGTGAGCGTGGACAAGATGCGGATGAAGTCGCAGTCGGCCACGGGGTTGCGCAGCCAGCGGGTGACGCAGAGGATGCCGTTGGGGGTGAGGTGGTCGAGGTAGGAGCGGAATGCCTCGACGGTGTAGAGGTAGCCCTCGTTGAGGGCTGCGACGCCCGCGCCGGCCGTTCCGAACGACTCGACGAGGGGAAGCTGGATGAGGTCGAACTTCTCGCTCGTGCGGGCGAGGAAGCCGCGGGCCTCGGCCACGACGAGCCGCACGCCCGGCTGCTGGTAGAGGCACTGGGCGAAGTCTGCCTGGCTGCCCGTCATCAGGTCGGCAACGGCGGGGTTGAGCTCCAGGGCCGTGATGTCGGGGCAGTTGTGGTAGCGGGCCAGGAGCACGTCGCCCCCGCCCCCCGCGCCGATGATGAGGGTCTTCGGCTTGTCCAGCAGATGGTAGGGCAGGGCGCTCGTCGTGTAGTCGAAGACCTCTGCCTGCTTGGGGCTGGCGAGGTGGTGAATGGCCGATGCCGAATCGCCGTCAACCAGGATCGCCCGCTGCCTCGGCTGCTCTCCCTCGAACGCCAGGCTCAGCCCGGGCACCAGCCGGATCATCGGGCCGTCGAGCACGTGGACCATGCCGAGTGGGCTGTTCCGCGTCTCCACCACGTTCGCCCCCATGTCGCGGAACGAGCTGAGGGCCTTGTAGGGCGACACGCTCATCTCAGGCCGCGCGACGAGCGTCATCGTAAGGCACAGCAGGGGAGCCGTGATGGCCAGCCCCCATTGCCTCTGGAACACACTCCAGCCCACCGCGGCCAGGGCGAATGCCCCGACCGGCAGCATCGCGGGCGTGAGGGCGAACATCAGCCCCACGATGCCGGCCGAGCCAAGCCCCGAGCCCAGGAGGTTCCAGAAGTAGAGGGAATGTACACTGTGGCGCACAGCCGAGGGCGGCTGTGCCACATGGGTGAGCGCCAGCCCGATGCAAGTCGCGCCCAGCAGGAAGGGCACGAAGAGGATCAGATAATGGGCGGCGAGGTAGACGTACTGCCGCCAGTCCCACGCAAGCTGAAAGATGTCGAACGGCACGCTGCGTGCGAGGAGGAACGAGGCGGGGATGGAGACCATGAAGGCCAGGGCGAGGACGCCCATGCTCCGCTCGAAGCGGCGGCGGAGGCGCTCGCCCCAGAGCGCCAGGAGCGTGCCGCTGGCCCCGAAGCCCAGGAGCGCCACGCTCACGACCATGTAGGCGAAATGGTGCCACTGGGCCACCGACAGCGCCCGCATCAGCGCTACCTCGTAGGCAAGTATCGCGGCAGAGACGGTGGCGATGAGGAGGGAGAGCCGCATGGTGGATTGCCGATTTCAGATTCCCGATTGCCGATTTCAGACACACCGCTTGGCGGTCGGCTTCCTACGCCTTGGCCCCTCCATGTCTCTCCTACTTCCAACCCCCAACACCGAACACCATCTTCTATCGGACTTCTCGCGTGAGGGGCACGAAGGCCACGCCCATCAGGCTGCGGGTCGTCACCTTGCCCTCGGCTTCCTTGGTCACCACGATAAGGTCCTGGAAGAGGCCCGGCGGCCCGACGGGGATGCACATTCGGCCCCCCGTCTTGAGCTGCTTGAGCAGCGGCGGCGGCACGCTCCCCGCCGCACACGTCACGATGATCGCATCGAAGGGCCCCTTGTCGGGCCAGCCGAAGTAGCCATCGGCCACCTTGCACTGGACGGTCTTGTAGCCCAGCCGCTCCAGGCGGGCCTTGGCCTCCTCGCCCAGCGCCCGGACGATCTCGATGGTGTAGACGTGGGGCGTCAGCTCGCTGAGCACGGCGGCCTGGTAGCCCGAGCCGGTGCCGATCTCCAGCACCTTGTCGCCCGCCTTCAGGCGCAGCGCCTCGGTCATCACCGCCACGATGTAGGGCTGGGAGATCGTCTGCCCGTGGCCGATGGGGAGGGGGCAGTCGTCGTAGGCTCGGCGCTGAAGGCCCGCGGGCACGAACTCGTGCCTCGGCACGCTCCGCATCGCCTCGAGCACCGCGGCGTCCGTCACGTCGCGTCGCTGAATCTGCCAGCGCACCATGTCGAGCCGCTCTTCGGTTCTGGCATGGAAGCGCGGGCGATGCCACTTCAGCGGCGCCGCGTCCCCCGACGCGGGCGGCGCTCCCTGGCGCTCCTGCGGTTCGCCCGCAGCGGTCCAGAGCGGCCCCGGCCGCGGCGCCAGCAGCGCCGCCACAACCCCCAGCACGATGATCCCGGCGACAACCACTGCCTTCTTCGTCATTGGCCTCACCCATCTTCACTCGTAGGCTACCGCATCGAAGGCGCCATGTCAACACTGCGGCGCCGAGCCCCTTGCTTGAGGGGCTCCTGCCTTGCCGCCGGCCCTGCACGGGGGAAATTTCGGGTTGACTTCCGGGGGCGAAACGGGTAAACTTATGTATCTACGCACGGCTCGCCGGCCGCAGGCGCCAGGCTGGATGGACGCCGACGTGTCAGCCCGCTCGGAGGAGAAGAGACGGTATGACCAAGCAGGAGATGCTGTTTTTCAAGAAGCTCCTCGAGGAGCGGCGCCGGGCGCTCGTGGGGGACGTCAACCACCTTGAGGATGGGGCATTGAGGAAGACGAAGGGCGACGCTGCGACGCTGGACATCTCCAACTTCGCCGACCTGGGCACCGACAACTTCGAGCAGGACTTCATGATCGGGCTCATCGAGAACGGCGAGGAGATCATTCGGGAGATAGACGCGGCCCTCAAGCGGATCGAGGACGGCACCTACGGCATCTGCGAAGAGACCGGCGACCACCCGATCGGGAAGAACCGCCTCAAGGTGATCCCCTGGGCCAGGCTCTGCGTCGAATGCCAGCGCAAAGTCGAACAAGAGACCAAGGAATCATGAGGCCCCGCTACGCCTTCTGGCTCCCAGCCGTCCTGGGCCTGGCCGCAGACCTCTTCTCCAAGCACTTCGTCTTCGCCTTCCTCAGCCAGCTCCCGGCCGATGCCATGCACAGGCAGCGCTACGCCATCGTGGAGCCCTGGCTCGTTCTCCAGCTCGAGCGGAACACGGGAGGCGTCTTTGGCGTCCTGCGCGGGCGAAGCTATCTCTTCGTGGCACTCACCCTTGTCGCCCTGGGCGCCGTCGTCTGGATGCTTCGCAAGGCCCGGCCTGACCAAGTCCTGCTGCCTGTCGCCCTGGGGCTCGTTGCAGCCGGCGCGGTCGGCAACCTCGTTGACCGCATATGGTTTGGCCACGTCCGCGACTTCATCTACGTCGAGGTCATCAATTGGCCAGCCTTCAACATTGCCGACACATGCATCTGCGTCGCTGCTGGCCTCCTCGTGATCGAAATCCTGCGAGCGGAGGCCACGGAGAAGCCCAAGCCCGCCTCGTGACGCCCCATCCCACCACGACGAGTTAGAGCGCCCAAAACAATGACATCTACCGCGGAGCACGCGGAGCACGCAGACGGGAGCAGATACCAAACCATAGGCAGCGCTACAAGGCGGAAGCGTATGCTCTGCTCTTTGCCCACATCTTGCAGTTCACCAGCCCGCGAAGCGGGCGAGCCAGTCGTAGCCCAGGGCCTGCCCCGAGCGAAGTCGAGGGGGCGACCGAAGGGAGCCCTGGGGAAAGGCGTCCCC